>Ga0272445_1000557_pt1 | contig 34265 bp, 39 predicted proteins | sample YNPCB0031_FD_194404 | JGI IMG/M metagenome (GOLD analysis project Ga0272445, IMG submission 194404) | Hot spring sediment microbial communities from Yellowstone National Park, WY, United States - YNP-CB-003-1 | ecosystem: Environmental > Aquatic > Thermal springs > Hot (42-90C) > Sediment... | reverse complement strand
CATGATGCTAAACGCATATTAACAGCCGATGAAGAAGACTTCAGCAAAATAAAGAAAACTTTGAAGGATAATCTAAACATAGAAGTGGAAATAGTAAGCCACACAAAATGAGAAACTTCACTTCAAAATTCAAGCAATGAAGAAACCCACAATAGTAGCTTGCATACCAGCATATAATGAGGAGAGGACGATAGCTAGAGTTGTAATTGAAGTGGGGAGGTATGTTGATAGGGTTATTGTGTGTGATGATGGATCAACAGACTTGACTGGAGAAATTGCTGGGAGGCTTGGAGCTGAAGTCATAAGGCATGAGAGGAATATGGGTTATGGTGCTGCTTTACACACACTATTTAAGAGGGCTAGGGAGATCGATCCAGATGTTATGGTTGTTTTGGATGCTGATCTACAGCATAATCCTAGTGATGTTCCAAGGGTTGTTGAGCCTATACTTAGGGGGGAGGGGGATATAGTTATTGGTTCAAGATTCCTTGCTGGGGGGAGTGTTGAAGCTCCGAGGTATAGGGTTGGTGGAATTAAGTTGATAACGAAATTGGCGAAGAAGGCTTCATATGGGGATGTGACTGATGCACAGTCTGGTTTTAGAGCTTATGGTAGGAGGGCAATACACTCAATAATGCCAACTGAGCAGGGTATGGGTGCTTCAACGGAGATATTGATGCAAGCAAGGGAGAATGGGCTTAAGATAGTTGAGGTGCCAATAAAGATAAATTATAATGTTGAGAAGCCATCAACACAAAACCCAATAGTACATGGGCTTGACGTGGTTTTAAGCATTGTGAAGCAGATGAGCATAAGGAGACCACTACTATTCTACGGTTTGCCAGGGGCATTGGCAATGATGATTGCACTATTCTTCTGGGTGTGGACAATACAAACCTTCACGGCGACAAGACAGATAATGACGAATGTTGCATTGATAGCTGTAGCCTCAACCATGGTTGGATTAATGCTACTCACAACTGCAGTAATATTGTGGGTGTTGGTAAGCGTGGTTAAAGGGGCGAAATAGATGTTGGAGGTAGAGGTTGTTGAAGTTAGGGGGAGGTGCCCAGTACATAGAGTTGGAGATAGAATTGTAATTGATGGTCCAAGGATTGTTTTGGAGGAGACGGATGCACTCTGCATACATGCCCTCTCAGTTATATTACATTATGCTGTTGCATTGGATGAGGGGGCTGACCCAGTTAAACTAGGCTTAACAAAGCCTGAAGATAAAGAGCATGCATATCTCCAATGCGTTGACCCATGGAAGCCATACACTGATGGTGGAACAGTAATATTTAGGTGAGGAAGGTAAAGTGAAGATTGCAATAGTACTTGGGACGAGGCCTGAAATAATAAAGATGTCACCAATAATAAGGGGGCTGGAAGAGAAGAATATGGAGTATTTCATATTACACACTGGGCAACACTACTCCTATAACTTGGATCAAGTATTCTTCGAACAGTTGAAGCTCCCCCAACCCAAGTATAATTTGAGGGTTGGCTCCGGGACGCATGCTGAGGAAACTGGGAAAATGATGATTGGAATAGAGAGGGTTCTATTGGATGAGAAGCCTGATATAGTGCTTGTGGAGGGGGATACGAATACCGTGCTTGCAGGTGCACTGGCATCAGTTAAGGTTGGGGTAACTTTAGGTCATGTGGAAGCTGGATTAAGGAGCTTCGATAGAAGTATGCCTGAAGAGATAAATAGGATAGTTGCAGACCACGTTTCAGACATACTATTCGCACCCACAGAAGTCGCAAAGAGGAATCTGCTCAGGGAAGGAATCCCGGAGGAGAAGATACATGTGACTGGGAACACTATTGTGGATGCAGTATACCAAAACCTAAAATTAGCTGAAACTATAAATGTTCAATTCGCAGACGATGATTATTTTCTAGTGACGGTTCATAGGCAGGAGAATACGGATAATCCCATGAGGCTTAGAAATATAATTGAAGGTTTAAAATTGGTAAGGGAATACTTCAACATGCCAATAATATACCCGATTCATCCGAGGACATTGAAGAGGATTAAAGAGTATGGCATTGACGTGGAGGGGTTAAACCTAATAGAACCATTAGATTACCTGAGTTTCCTGAAACTTGAGAGTAAAGCTAAATTGATATTCACAGATTCAGGTGGCGTACAAGAGGAGGCATGCATACTAAGAGTTCCATGCGTAACATTAAGGTATAATACTGAGAGGCCTGAAACCTTGGAGGTTGGTGCAAATGTACTTGCAGGAACAGAGCCTAAGGAGATACTTGAGAAAGCAAAAATAATGATTGATGCGAAGAGGGATTGGAGGAACCCATTTGGTGATGGCAGAGCTGCCAATAGAATAATAAACATTATAAGTAGAGGGGAATATAGAGAGTTTAAGTGATTGGTTTGGCGAAGATACTGGTTACTGGTGGACTTGGATTCATAGGTTCAAACCTTGTCAGGGAGCTTAGAGGTAGGGGGCATGATGTCTGGCTATGCGACTTAACACATTCCCACGACCCAAAATCCATTAGATGTGATGTGAGTAAGTATAGGCAAGTTGAGAGAATTTTTGAGCAACATGACTTCGAATACGTATATCATTTGGCGGCTGAGTATGGGAGATGGAATGGTGAAGACTACTATGAAAACTTATGGTTAACGAATGCTGTTGGAACGAAGAACATGATAAGAATGCAGGAGAAGAGGAAGTTTAGGATGATATTCTTCAGCAGTGCCGAGATATATGGCGATTACGATGGTGTGATGAGTGAAGATGTCCCTGAAAAGATACACATACACTTACTAAACGATTATGCAATGACAAAGTGGGTTGGGGAGATGATGATCAAGAATTCAGCCATGCAATATGGAACTGAAACAGTGATCGTTAGACCATTCAACGTATACGGTCCAGGGGAGCATTATAATCCATATAGGGGCTTTATACCTAAATTCATATATAAGGCGTTACATGATGAACCATACACAGTATACTTGGGGCATAAGAGGACACTTGAATATATCGATGACGTATGTAGGGCAGTTGCAAATATAGTTGAAAACTTCAAACCTGGAGAAGTATATAATCTTGGTGGAGACGAATTGTATGAAATAAAGTACATTTCAGACTTGATACTCAAGTATCTTGGGAAGGATGACTCGAAAGTTACATATAAGGAGGCTGAACCATTCACAACGAAGGTTAAGAGGCCGGACTCAACTAAGGCGAAGAGGGACTTAAACTTTAAGGTGAATGTTAAGCCTGAAGAGGGGATACCGAAAACCATAGAATGGTTTAGGAGGGTGTATGGCAAATGAATTTCGAAGAAGTACTCAGCCACTATACTGGGAAGAGGATACTGATAACTGGTGGAGCTGGATGTATAGGTAGCAACCTAACAAAAGCATTACTGAAAGCTGAACCTGAAAGGATAATAATAATCGACGATCTATCGGCATCATATGAATGGAATATACCAAAACATCAGAAGGTGATATTCATACATGGAAGCATACTTGATGAGGAGAAGATGAAGAGGGCATTCAGCTACAAACCGCATTATGTCTTCCATTTAGCAGCACACTTCGCAAATCAGAATAGCGTAGACCACCCTGAAACAGACCTACTCGTAAACGGCTTGGGAACACTGAAGACGTTAGAATACGCTAATCTAGTTGGAGTGGAGAAGTTCGTGTTCGCATCATCGGGATGCTCAGTATATGGAAGCCAAGCACCACTACCACTAAAGGAAGACTTCATATCACTACACTTGGACACACCATACCAAATCCACAAACTACTAGGAGAACTATACTGCAACTACTTCCACAACTACTATGGACTGCCAGTGGCCATAGCAAGATACTTCAACGTGTACGGCCCAGGAGAAGTACCCGGAAAATATAGGAATGTAATCCCAAACTTCATTTGGTGGGCAATGCACAGCCAACCACTACCAATAACTGGAACTGGGGAGGAGACAAGAGACTTCACATACGTGGAAGACATAGTTGACGGAACATTGAGGATGGGCGTTGTTGAGGAGGCTGTGGGTGAGGCAATAAACCTAGCATCAGGAACAGAAACAAGGATCATAGACTTGGCAAACTGGATAAACGAGATAACAGGGAACAAAGCTGGAATAATATTCAAACCAAGAAGAGACTGGGATAAAGCAATAAGGAGGAGAGCATCAATAGAAAAAGCCAAGAAGATACTTGGATATGAGCCAAAAACGGATATGAAGACTGGACTGAGAAAAGTCTACGAATGGATCAAGGAAAACATGGATAAAATAGAGAAAGTAGTGAAGTTTTGAGCGTTGGTGGAAAACATACTGTCAGTAGATGTGGAGGAAGTATTTCATGGTGAATATACACGACAATATAGACAAAACTTATACTACAGGACACCTGACAACATTCCGCCTATATTGAAGATGTTAGAAGAATACAATGTTAAGGCAACATTTTTCATAGTTGGAGAAATAGCTGAGAAATTTCCGGAAATCATAAAAATGATACTGGAAGAGGGGCATGAAATAGCTTTCCATGGATGGATGCATGAACCGTTATGGAAATTAACACCTGAACGGTTTAGAGAGGAAGTTAAAACCTTTAAAAAACTCCACCCCAATTGCATAGGTTTCAGAGCACCATCATTCTCCTTAAACAATAAAACGAAATGGGCTCTAAAAATACTATTCGAGGAAGGATTCAAGTACGACTCAAGCATATTCCCAACGTGGACACCATTATATGGAATGTACAAAGCTCCAACACACCCATACCATCCATCTATAGCCGACATAACAAAGGAGGATAACAGCCGTCTAATCGCGGAGTTCCCCTTAGCTGTATATAAATCGTTCAAATTTAAAGTTCCTATAGCTGGAGGTTTTTGGTTACGTCTATGGAACTTAGACATAATAGAGAAGGGTATCAGAAAGATCAATAATGAAGGATTTCCAGCAGTTATTTACGTACATAATTGGGAACTCGATCCCGAAACTCCTAGGTTAAAGCTTAATTTTTACAGATCCTTTGTAACGTATCACCACATAGATAAAACGGAGAAATTGCTAAGAAATATTTTAAAGAAATTCAGATTTGTAAACTTTGCTAATTATATGGCCTCTAAAGGTATGCTGGTATAAATTATGTTGATGTAAATAATGAAACTAAAACTTGTTATAAAGAAGAAGATAGCTGGCAAAATTTTTCATTGGATAGAAGGAAATAAAATATGGGCTTCATCAGGTTACAGCTTGTATGCAAGTGAGGATTTCGGAAATACCTTCAAAGAGATTGCTAAATTGAATGCTCCAACACTTATGAAAATTGCTAGTTATTCCAGGTTATTATCGAGAACATTTCGTTTAGGAGTAAGAGCCATGATAAAACTTAATAATGGAAATATTCTTGCTGTAGCGAGTGGAAAGGTATATAGAATTTGCAACAATAAAATTGAATGCATATTTGTTTTCAGTAAAGGGATAGGCCCATTAAGAAATGGTTTGTGTCAAGACGACGAAGGAAACATATACATGGGAGAATACTTTATGAACGATGAACATCGTTATCCCGTAAACCTATTCAAATCAGAAGATTATGGGAAGAGTTGGAGAAAAATATTATCTTTAAAAGATGTAAGACATATTCATTTTGTTCAGTTCGATCCTTATGAGAGGAAAATTTGGGTTGGAACTGGAGATCGTGATTTAGAGTCAAAGATTATGGTATCTGAGGATGGAGGGGAGAGTTGGGGGATTATAGGTTGTAGCAATCAAAAATTCAGAGCAGTAAGTTTACTCTTTACTGAGGAATACGTTTATTGGGGGACGGATACGCCAGCAAAACAAAGTTACATATATAGGTATAGGCGTAAAGATGGGAAAATAGAGCGACTGGTACCTGTAAATGGACCAGTCTACTATTCTGCGAAGCTAAATGATATTATTTTGTTCTCAACAGGAGTTGAAGGAAGAAGCGAAGGAGTAAGTGCAGCTTGGGACAATTATGCTCACATATGGGCATCTCGTGATGGCATACATTGGCAAGACATAGGAAAATGGGAAAAAGATAGATTACCATATATATTTGGTTATGGAAGAATAAGCTTTCCTAATGGTAACTTTAATGACGCATTAGCCTTTACTACCGAATGTGTAAAAAATGCGGATAGAACTTCATTCATAGGAGAAATAGTGGAAGAATAAATGGAAAAAGAAATACTAATTCGCAATTATAATCATGGGGAGGAGGAGGAAATAGTCAACTTTCTAAACCTTTGCTATGGGAAATGGGGGGACATCAACAAATGGAAATATCGATACCTTTCATACCCTACATTTGACAAAGATAACATTTCTATTCTAGAATATGAAGGTAAAATAATTGGCCATGGGGGAATACACTTTAGAGAAATGATACTTCCCAATGGGGCTATTTTGGTAGGGTTACTGGGAGATGGAGCTATACATCCAAATTTTAGGGGGATGAAACTTCACTCTAGAATTCTTCGCCATAGATTTGAAATAGCATGTTTAAAAAGTGCACCTCTAGTGTTTGGATGGACGTTAAAAGGGTCGGATGCTTACAAAAGTGATGTGAGAGCTGGATTTGTTGAGATTAAACAATTACCCGCTTACATAAAAATTATCAGACCAGAAAAAGTGCTAAAAGCAAGTTTAAAGGATTTTCTGGCAAAAAATCAAAGGGTAAGAAAAGTATTCCAAGAAACGGATTTTGATATGATTTTTCAGTTTAAAGAACATACTTTCAGTATACAGTCAATAATTGCTACTCCTAAGACCTTAACTTTTAGTGAAAAAGATTACGTTAAAATTATATATAATGAGAAAGCTATAAAGCATCTTGTGAATTTCAGAAATATGAGTAAAGTTAAAAGGATCTTATCTCTAATATATTTGCTAATTTTTATGAAGATAAGGGTGAAAATCGGTTCTATCCGCATGTTTTTTAAAACAGTTTTAAAGGGTTGGACACTTGTTAAAACGCTATAGTGGAGATGAAATAATTATTAGAAATTATTCGGAAAGCGATCTAGATGAAATAATTAAGCTCTATTCCACATTTCAAAATCTTCCTTATGCCTACTTAAGCAAAGACGAAAACTTTATAAAATATTACCTTAAACATTACAATGTTAATGCAGATTCTGTACTTGTTTCGGTTAAAGATTCTCAAATCACAGGTTTTGCTATTATTGCAATTACAATAGAAGATGATGTGAAATATGGAAATGTAATCGAGTTCCAAGCTATTGATTCCCAATCAGCAGAAAAATTAATTCAAAAAGTGGAAGAGTATTGCAGTAAAAAGGATGTAGATGCTATAATAGTAGCCCTTCCGCCACATTTACAGAAACAAAAACCAATATTCTTAAAGCAATGGGTAAGCTTCAACCCAAACATTATGATAGCAAAATGCGTCTCTCCCTTTAACCTTTTAAAACAGCTATTTTCAACTAATAATAAACTTAAGAAAAGAATTGAGGGGAAATCAGTAATTTTTCGCATAGATGGAGTAGCTTATAAAGTTAATTCGATTAAAGATGGCGTAGATATCGACATCGTACAATTATCGGAAATTCCTAAAAATAAACTCATAATTGATTTAACATCTCAAAATTTAACAAAAATATTATTTGGTAAATTAAATATAGTGTTAGCTATAATAACTGGAAAAGTAAAGGTAAATACCATAAGGAAAATAGGATTTGTAGTAAAATTGCTAAATGACTTGAGGATAACAGATGCAGTATATGTTTCTCCAGGGGATCTTGTATGAGGATACTAGTTGTTCAGACGACTGATTGGATAAGGAGAAACCCCGCACAGCAGCATCACTTGATGGAAATCTTATCACTTAGGGGGCATAAAATAAGAGTGATAGATTTTGAATTATTATGGAAAGAGAAAAAAGGTGGACTTTTTTCAAGAAGAAGAATTTTTAATAATGTAAGAAAGATCTATAAGGGTGCCAGTGTAACTGTTATTCGGCCTAGCTTTATAAGGTTCCCAATACTTGATTATTTATCTATTTTATTAAATCAATTTAAGGAGATTATGCATCAAATTAATGATTTCTCGCCAGATGTAATAGTGAGTTTTGGCGTAGTTGCCTGCATAGCGGGAAAAGTTGCAAAAAGAAAAAGGATACCTTTCGTCTACTATTGGATAGATGTCACTCATCGTTTAATACCATTTAAGCTACTTCAACCCATTGGATGGTTAATGGAGCGTGAGGCCATAAAATTAGCGGATAAGATATTTGTGATAAATAAAAAGCTTATGGAGTATGTAATAAGGAATAAGGCTTCTCCTAGTAAGGTTGTAGTACTTGGTGCTGGAATTGATCTCAGGAGGTTTGATCCGAATACCATTAACAGTAGCATTATTAGAAAGCGTTTCGAATTGAAAAATGAGGATATAGTTCTCCTCTTTATGGGTTGGCTTTACAAATTCTCTGGGCTAAAAGAAGTTGCCATGGAACTGACGAAACATAAAAATGTCAAGCTTTTAGTGGTTGGCGATGGTGATCTCTATAAGGAACTTCAGGAAATTCGAGACAAATACAACATTCAAGATAGACTCTTACTTTTAGGTAGGAGACCTTACTCCGAAATACCTGAGCTTATAGCAGCATCTGACATTTGCATATTACCTGCCTATCCAAATGAGCCAATAATGATAGATATAGTGCCTATCAAAATTTACGAATACATGGCAATGGCAAAACCAGTAATTTCAACTAAGCTCCCAGGAGTTATGAAAGAATTCGGTCTAAATAATGGCATCGTTTATGTTGAAAGACCAGAAGATGTTGTTAATGAAGCTATCAAACTAGCCATAAATAACGATGTTAAAGATCTTGGCAGAAGAGCAAGAAATTTTGTTGAAAAATATGAATGGAATAATATCGCTAATGATTTTGAGAAAATTCTAATCGATTTAAAAGAAAGCCTATGAGAATACTTCAAGTAACTCCAAAATATCCTCCCGCATGGTCTTATGGCGGCATAACTAAAATAGTGTATGATATAAGCAAAGAGCTTTCCAAACGAGGCCATTATGTTGAAGTCTGGACCAGCGACACACTTGACCGATATCGGCGTGTTAAGAAGAACTATTATAGCAAATCTATAAAAGTGATACGTTTAAAAAATATGAGTTTTGTCTTAACTCGTACTTTTTACAATATCCACATAACTCCTGATATTATATCCTTTGCTAGGAATAATTTACATCATTTCGATATAGTACATCTTCATGGCATACGAACATTTCAAAGTTTTGCAGTCTTCCCCTTTCTTAAAAAGTATCATACTCCTTATGTTTTACAAGCACATGGATTACTTTATGAAGTTAAGCCGAAGGAACCATCACATTGGACATTATACAATTTTTATAACGTATTATCTGGGAGAATATTATTAAAGAATGCCAGTAAGGTTATCGCTCTCGATTGTGTGGAGGCTGAACAGTATAAGGCTGTAGGTGTACCTGAAGAAAAGATCGCTATAACACCCAACGGGATAGACCTTTCAGAGTATGCTGAATTGCCGCCTAAAGGCTCCTTCAAGAAGAACTAGCACCGTACATAAAAGCTAAAGTAAAGGAGCTTAAGCTGGAAAACTTGAAGATAATGGACAAAATTCTGAGCAGAAATGAAGTAGCAAAATTGCTAAGCGAAGCCGACGCACTGATCCTACCGTTAAGGGATTTTGGAAGACCATACCTAGGAATATCCTCAAAACTATATGAGTATCAGGCAGTAGGAAAGCCGATAATATGCTTTGCAAATGGCCAACCAGCGGAATACGTAAAGGAAACAAGGTCTGGAATTGTTATGAAGCCTGGAGACTATGAAGCTTTAGCTAAAGCTATAATATGGTTAAAGGAAAACCCAAAACTTGCATTGGAAATGGGAGAAAACGGCAGAAGATACGTAGAGAAAGAAGCATCCATAGAAGCCATAGGCTCAAAAATGAAGCAAATACTACAAGCATTAATTGCAAAACATGGTCAAAGTGCTCATTAATGGAAATGCTCTGTGCTAGAATTCCTTTAGCAATTAAGAACATGTTTTCATTCATTAATTTAATATTTAGACGAGGAAGCAAGCATAAAAATCTCGTAAATAATTAAAAAATATGACTTCAAAATTACATTTCGATATTGCTGTAATCAGGTCCAATCCAATTCCAGCTATAGGTGATCCACGCGTTGAAAAGATTCTTAGATGCTTGTCCAAAAAGTATAGGATAATAGCCTTAGGCTGGGATCGTGAAGCAAATAATGACTTATTTTGGTATAACGGTAAAATTGCTGTTAAACACCTCAGATTAAAAGCACCTTATGGAAAAATATGGCTTGTTTTTTACTATCCTTTATTTTGGGTGTGGGTACTTATTAATTTGATTATTTATAGGCCTCGAATCGTTTATTCTTGTAACTTAGATACATTGATACCAAGTTATGTCTTTAGGATTCTATTTCCAGCCAAATTAGTATTTGATAGTTTTGACAAGTATGCCATGGCGTTTATACCATCTAACTATCATGTAATTTATACGTTTGCGGATATGCTCGAGAATATGTTAAGTTCCAAGGCTGATGCGTTAATAACTGTTTCTAAAGAACGACTAGCTACCTTTGGTAGATACAAGCCTAAGTATAGCGAGGTAATTATGAACTGCCCTGAAGATATGCTAGGAAAAATCCAAAAAAACTTATCTCATTTACATGTAAATGATGTGTTTACCCTAGTTTATGCTGGAATAATATGTTACGATAGAGGATTGCTTTTACTTGCTCATGCAATAAGAGAGGTGAAGGGTACTCGTTTGATCTTGGCTGGAAGAATTATGCAGGACATAAGGCAACTCCTTCAAAATCCTAATATTCAGTATATAGGCATGTTAGAGTACAGTAAGGCTTTAGAATTGCAGGGAATGGCTGATGCAATTCCCATATTATACGACCCGAAGATACCGATAAATCGTGTTGCTAATCCTAATAAACTATTTGAAGCCATGATGTTGGGCGTTCCTGTAATAACAAATGTTTGTAAAGGAATTGTTGAGGAAACAGGCTGCGGACTAGTTGTAGAATATAATTACAAAAGTGTAAAAAAAGCATTGCAATATCTTGCCTCTCATCCCGAGGTTAGAAAGAAAATGGGTGCTAATGGAAGAAAAGCGTTTGAAGAAAAATACAACTGGAATTTAATGGAAGAAAAATTGTTGAGACTTTGCCAAAGATTATTGAATAGTTGATATAATAACCTTAATTTGGACGAGTAAAAGATGGAGATATCTTGTGTTACAGGCCGCAATTCAAGAGAAAAATTGCCTTTAGTTTCGATAGTTACACCTGCATATAATGCAGAAAGGTTTATTGAAGATACCATTAAGAGTGTGATGAATCAAACATATCCATATATAGAGCACATTATTATTGATGATGGTTCAACCGACGGGACTCCTCAGATTCTACAGAAATATGAGAGTTTATATAATTTAAAGTGGTTTTCAAAGAAGAACGAAGGGCAAGCAATTACAGTTAATAGGGGGTTCGATCTTGCCTCAGGGGAAATAGTTGTTTGGCTTAATGCTGATGATGTGCTTTTCACTAAAGATGTAATATACGAAGTCGTTAAAGCATTTATTCGGCAACCAATAGCTAGTGTAGTTTACGGTCACATGGCCATAATAGATGAAGAAAACCATATATTGAAAATTCAATATGCTCCTCCTAAGTTAAACTTTGAAATTTTACTTATAGGTCATTTTGCACCATGTGTATTTTACCGAAAGGATATAGTTTCTAAATATAAACTTGACGTCAGTCTCAATTATGCTATTGATTACGATCAGTGTCTAAGGATGGCTAAAGATGGAATAATTTTCTATTATATAAACAAACCACTAATTGCATGGAGGAGACATAAAGCTACAAAAAGTTTAAGTGGAAGAAATAAGTTGAAGGGAGAAACCATTCACATTAAGAAGAAATATGGAGTTAAAATGAATCATTATAAATATTCCATGATGAAAGTATTTTACTATACTTTAATATTTGTCCACAAGATTTATGGAGTAAAGGATATTTTAGAGCTTTACGCAACTCCCAAAAGGCGTCGATTAGCTTTTAATGCTAAGTTTGATTCATTGACAAAACTAATTTTTAGACAAGTAATACCATATAAATAGATTAAAAACGGTTATTAAAAGTATAAAAGATGCATTAAATGAGTATGACTCTCATTAATTTAAGAGATAAAAATTTACTTATCATTACCCCAAATTTCTTTACACCTATAAAAGATGAAGTCTTAGCAATTAGAAATTATCTTTATTCAATTTACGTAGCGATCCCCCAACCATTTTTCCCTAAAAACCTTCTAAATATTCAAAGTATTCGCGAAAAATATCTTTGGATTTCGTATGCATATTCAGATATTACTGAGTTCCATAATACTAATGTCCGATTTTATTACCCAAAATCATTAATACTTCCTTTAAATTTTGTAAAGAAAAAAGCACCAGAATTTTTTTCCAAAAGTCTACTACAAAAAGTAAGCAAATCTAATTTGAAAGTAAACTTAATACATGCACATAGATTAGACTATGGATATATGGGGGCAAGACTCAAAGAAAGATACAACATACCGTTGATAATAACTACACATGGTTCAGATGTTTATGATTTCCCATTTAAAGGAAGATATGAATATTTCGTGACCAAATATGCTCTTAAATATGCGGATCACATAATCGCTATTAGCAACAAAGAAGCAAAAACTTTACTATCACTAGGATATTCGATTGACAAAATATCTGTAATTCCTAATCCAGTTGATACAAGACTTTTTAGACCTCTACCGCAAAATAAATGTAGATCACTACTGAACCTTCCTTCTAATAAAAAAATACTACTAACTGTAGGTAATTTAACTAAAGTAAAAGGACACATTTACCTATTAGAAGCAATGGCTTCTATAACAAGCAAGGAAGAGGATGTTTTATTAGTGATTGTGGGTTCAGGTCCTCTTAAAAATTTCCTTCTTAAAGAGATAGATAAGTTAAAATTGAAGCAAAAAGTGTTAATGGTTGGCGAAAAAACGCATAAAGAGATTCCTTTGTGGTTAAATGCTTCTGACATATTTATTCTTCCAAGTATTGATGAAGGTGTACCATCAAGTATACTTGAAGCAATAGCTTGTGGAAAACCCGTAATAGCATCTAATGTAGGTGGAATACCAGATATAATATCGACTAACGAAATTGGATTTCTAATTCCCCCACGAAACCCGAAAGCACTATCCAACGCGATAATGGAAGCTTTGGATAAACATTGGAACTCAGAAACTATACGCAAGCATGCAATGCAATATTCCATAGAAAATATAGCAAATCAAATTATTGAATTATATTTCAAGATCTTAAAATCATGAAGATATCGCATAGTTTGTTAAATCACCTAACAAAATTAGTTCGCAAATTTCTCTTAAAATTAATGTTAATATCAGAAACTAATCCGTTGGCTAACCCACTTTTTGGTGATACTGCCATTTTATACGCCTTTGTTATAAGACACCTAATTAGACTTGAAAAAGGTAAAAAGGTTCTTGATGTTGGTTGTTGCGGTTCGCCATTAACTACAATAATCAAAGAAATCGGGTTTAATGTTGAAGGTATAGATATTCGCCCCAGCCCACTTTACTACGATAGCATAAAATATAGATGTGAAGACTTTTTAACGGCCAAATTTGACAATACCTACGACGTAATAGTTATGTGTTATGTACTTGAACATATAGGATTAAAAGGTAGATATGGTTCTACAGAAGTAGAAGGTGGAGATTTATTGGCTGTCAGAAAAGCTAAAGCTCTTTTGAAACCTAATGGTTTATTAATTATAGGAATTCCGTATGGAGTTGAGAAAGTAATAAAGCCTCTTCACAGAGTTTATGGCAAAAATAGTGCACTACTAAAATATTTGTATAAAAATTTTGAGTTAATTGCTGAAGAATTTTATAAAAAGAATGAAAATAACGTTTGGATTAAATGCGATGAGCAAGAAGCGGCAAAGGTTAATCCATCAGAAGATAAATATGCTTTAGGATTATTCGTTTTTAAGAAAATGGAAAATGAAATGCGATCTACCAAACAAGATATTTCCTAAACTTTTCCCTCCCATTCGATTTACAGAACCTATTCTGAGACCTTCAGGAATTTTAACATGGGAAGGAAGAAATATACATAGTAATTTTGTTGTAAAAAATGAAGAAAAAATTCTCATTTATTATAATGGTCCTCGAATCAGGTGGGGGGGAATTGGCGTGGCATATTCTTTAAACGGGAGGCTTTTTGTAAAATATAGAGACAATCCAATTTTAAAGCCAGATAAAAATGAAGAAGCACTATGGAAGTGCTGCGTTTTGAAAATGGGATCTAAGGATTATAGGATGTGGTATGGTGTGTTCAAGAAGGGGAAAGGATACGTTAATTACGCTTATTCTTCTGATGGGCTTATGTGGAGTAAATATGCGAGTAACCCTATTTTAACACCAGGTAATGCAGGAGCCTTTGATGAAGAAGGTGTTTATACATTCAGAGTAATGTATGACCGTTCGACCGACAAATTTATAGGCGTATATGGTAGTAAATATGGCCTAATTGGTTTAGCTATAAGTATGGATGGAATAACATGGAGAAAATTTGATGAGAATCCCATATTAAAACCTATATCTAATACTTGGGAAGAAGGAGAAATATTTCCAATGTATATCACCAAGTTTAACGATACGTACGTACTATTTTATGAAGGAAATGAAAAATTTGGAAGTCTTAATTGGAAGATAGGTATTGCCTATAGTCTCGATTTGAAAAACTGGAAAAGAGATCCTAGAAATCCCATCTTCAGTCCTTGTATAGGTAATTTTGATGAAAAAAGCGTAAGCGATCCTACTCCGATAATCGCTCAAGATAGAATTTATCTGTATTATGGCGCTTTTGATAAATTAAATAAAGGATCAGTAGGATTAGTATTAATTCCGCTTGAAAAAGAGATAACAGATTATTTCATGTCAACATATGGCATTTGGAATAATATTGAGGTGAAAGAGGATACGTATTCTATTGGCATAGTTTGCCCTCTATATAAAAAAGTGATAAATTTGAAATCAAAAATGCCAGGAAATCTGAAAGTAGAGGTTAAATTTAAAGGTGATGAGCGATACAAAATCTTTGACATTATCCCTGTGAAAGAAACTTGTGAATATACTCTTCCTTCCAACGTATATGCATTCAGAATTTCTTATGATAGAACTGCCAAGATTAGTGCCCTATGCAGATATGTGGCAACACATATTTCAGGTATTGAACCAGATGATATTAAGCAGAATAAATAATTTAAGACATTTAATAAAACCTTTAAATGCTTTGCTATTTTTATGAATGAAGAATAAATACGTCAATCAATTATTTCTCACATAGACTTGTATGATTTTCTTCAGACTACCTAGGAAAAGCTTACTTAGAGATGAGATTATTGCAACCATTAAAAGTCATAGAATTCACGCTACTTAGATATAGGTTGTGGTAATGGTACATTTACTATTAGAATCACTGAAATAGTCGGCGCTCAGGAAGTATATGGTATTGATATAGATGAGAAATGTCTTGGAAGTCTTCCACCCCCAATCAGAGGCTTAAAATTTAATTTAGAAGAACTTGGCCAAAAGAAACTGCCTTTCCCACCGGAATATTTCGATCTTGTCACCGCAGTTGAAGTTATAGAACATCTTCCTTATGGTGATCACCTCTTAATGGAAGTTCAGAGAATTTTGAAGTCTGCAGGCTACTTTTTAGTAACTACACCTAATCTTGCATCTTGGCTGAACCGAATTATGCTACTCTTTGGTTATCAACCAGCATATACTGAGCCTTCGAAATACTATTTGGTGGGCATGCGCAAAGTTGCCAAGAAATCATATATAACGGATTATTGTCACAAAAATCTCTACACTTTGAGAGCACTTAAACATTTGTTGGAATTATACGGCTTCGAAATAATCACAGCAAAAGGCGCTCAATCACATTATGACCCATTTTCTTGGATACCTGTCACTAATTTACCATCTTTAGCTCATAACATAATAGTCCTAGCTAAAGTGAAGCGCAGAGAAAATACTTCGAGCTAATTTGGCAAAAGAAAGGATAAAGCAAAAAAGCAGAAATAGTTAATAGAAATTCATTAATTATTTCTGAGCGTTTATATGAGACTATAATATTTTGAGGATTATCTAACTAGCTTGCGAATCATTAGGATGAAAGGTTTCTCGTAGTGAAAATATTAAGAATTTTATTTGTTCTAGGCTCCCCTAATCCTCTCCCTGGTGCAGGCTGGACTAGGGTAAGCTTTTTTGCAAAGAGTTTTAAAGAGAAGGGATTAAATGTGACTGTTATTGGAGCATTCTCTCCAAAAAGTTTGAAAATGGCTGGTTTTAAAAGCTGGAAGAAAATACCAATATATAATGTTATTCCAACCTTCTGTATTGAAAGTGTGCTTGCCTTGATGATTAACGTTCTTTCGTCGATAGTTTTGTTGCCTATAATATTCTTAGTCCTAAAGCCTAAGATCATCATAGCATCTTTGCCTAGCGGTGAGCCCGCAGTCGGCGCATACTTTGCATCGAAGCTTACTCATGCAAAGATTGTGTTTGACGTGAGGGATGAGTGGGAGGATTATATGATCTGTAAAGCTCAGTCAAAGGTTTTTAGAGAAGTTTATAAGTTGCTTAAGGCTTTAATGACAAACCTCTACAATAAGGGCGATCTGGTCGTCGCAGTCACTTATCCCATTGCTTGTAGCCTCAAGCTAAGAGGTGTAAGGAAAGTAGAGGTCGTGCCGAACGGTGCTGACGTAAATGTCTTCAAGCCTTACGAGAAGGATATTGTTAGAAGGCGACTTGGACTTATGGACGACGAGTTTGTCATCGTCTATGAGGGAAGTGTTGGAGGATACTATAGGCTTGACGTAGTTGTTAGAGCACTCGCAAGGCTTAATAATGCAGTTCGAAACAAAATGAAATTGTTGATAGTTGGTTCTGGAGAGGTATCTAATATACTGAGTTTGGCTGAGGATTTCGGTTTAAAAGATAATGTAATCTATTTGGGCGTAAAAAATGACAAAGTTGAACTTGCCCAAATAATATCAGCAGGCGATGTGGGTATAGTTCCATATGATGATAATCCTTTATGGAAAAACTCCGTTTCGGCAAAGTTCTATGAGTATTGTGCATGCGGCATCCCAGTCATAGCTACCGTTTATGACGACTCTTTGCTAGCCAGCATAATAAAGAAGCATGAAGTAGGTTTAACTACGCCACCGATGAATGATGAGAGGCTTTCGGAGGCAATTTTATGGATCTATCGAAATGCACAATTGAGGAGCGCTATGGGGAGGAGGGCTAGAATGCTTATAGAGAAGAAGTTTGATAGAAATAAGATTGCTGACGAATTCCTCAAGCTGGTTGAGAGATGTATGAGCAATGGGTAAGCAATTTCCTTTAGTGGGGAATTTAACAATAGTTACGGCGCTAGCTGTAGCTTTCTCGCTATTCACATTATGGTTAATAGACTCATGGATAAAGTATCCGCTCTTTCTCTTCGAAATCTTCACGATAATACTTCTATACCTTATAATTGACAAATATGAAATAAAGGTAAGAGTAAGCTTTCCATGTAATGCGCAATTAAACTGGGGGCTTATCATCGATTCCCTGCTGATTTCTTCTTCAGCGATCCTCATCATCTCGATTTTCATGAATATAAATGGAGGGATAATGCAGGTGGTATTAGCTTTACTTTGCACATCCCTACTTCCGGGATATGCGCTACTAAATGCGTCTGGGCTTATCCGTCACTTTACAAGGCTTGAGGGTATACTCTTTTCGTATATTCTCAGCTATGTATATACTGGGCTATTAGTCCTCGTTCTTCTACCCATAGATGTAAGCCTTCGGGAAACAACGATCTTACTCAGCTACGTCGTATTAGGTATGTTTTCTGCGTTGAAGCATTGGCGGCATCCTCTAACCTTCACTAAAGCCTTCACTAAAGGCTCGTTTGCAAGAAGGATAGACATATTAGCCCTCCTACTATCTACAGCATTCTACGCCATCTCCTTTTACTTCATATATCCTGGCTTTGCATTACTACCTGGCACCGACATCTCGCGGCATTATGCCTGCAGCATAGTTTTATGGAGAACTCCAGAACTCTACTCAGCGTTTCCATACTTTTTAGCACACTTACACGAGTCGGCATTCATCGTTCTCTCAAATGCTCCAGTAACAGTTGTTCAGACGATGCTTGTGCTGTTAAACCTTATGATGCCAATAACGTTCTATACTATGGCTAAAAATTACATGGAAGGTATCGATTCACGTCTTCCAGCAATATCTACAATATTTTATTCTACATTTTCAGGCTTCGCTTGGATATACTTGGCGAAACTGAAGCTTGAGGGTGTTCAGGGGTCTACTTTGAGCCTACTTAATATGGTTAACGATAAGGCCTATAATGGGGCCATGTATCTTGCCCAGCCATTTCTATGGTTTGTGCCTCTGTCTATGTCATTTACGATCTTGATCGTGCAACTAGCGCTTCTTAAAAAATCTAATGTAAGCGAAAAAGGTTTCATGGCTCTCTTTTCGCTGCTCACAATAGCCAGTTTCATGGTTCATATAACGGAGGCAATAATATTCTCGCTTTTCATAAGCTTTTACGCGTTCTTTTCGAAGGGTGAATGGCTTAGGATCGATGAAGCCCTCAGATCGTCCCTGTTCGGATTCGCATTTTTAGACATATTTTATTTGACGTTGCAGTACGTATTCGGTAGGCCTCTAGGCTTCTCAACAAGCACAACTCTCCTTCTCCCCACCTTCGTCCTCACCTTCATGTGCATATATAGGAGGTTTGCTCAAGATAAGGTGAGAAGGTTTTTGTCCAGGTTTGCTGTTAAATCGCTTGCTACGGTAATTTATTACATTATCTCATTTGCCTACGTATTAGGTTTTATTGCTTGGGTGGCGGGAATACCATCTTTCCACACTTGGATGGTCGTGGATGTAGGCTCAATACCGTGGTTCATCTATCCGATCTTCCTAGGCGTTACAGGCTTACTTATGATGGCCAGCCTCTACATTTTGCTTCAAAATTCTGGGGAGAGGAGGGTGATGATTTTTGTAGCTCTTATAGTATTCTCGTTCGTCTTCGGCAAGACATTAACATTTGTCAACGTTAACTTTTTCGATACAGGCTACTGGGAGAAGCGTTTCACAGCCTACTACTTCTTAGCATCAGCCGTAATCGCCCCAATAGCTTTCGTCAAACTCTTTGAGGTTATAAGGGTTCATTGGAATGGCATTAAGAAAACATTGGTTACAGCGACAATAGTTTGCCTCATCACAATCTACGGGCTTCAATCCATGTTCGTTGTAGTGGAATATTGGAATACTGTTTCGGCCTCCAAGCCTAGCCGAGAAGAATTTGATGCCGTAAACTTTCTAGCGAACACCATAAATAAGGACAAGTATGCTTACACTATAACCTTAACCGGATACTCGTATGAGATCCTCTCATTCTCCACCTCACCATACGAGCCAACTGGAATGCAGATCATTTACACGGCAAAGAATCCAGCAATGCCACTTCTATGCATGAAAGCCCACAATCTATCTCACGCCTACCTCTACTTGCATAAAAGGGATTTCGACATACTGAACAGGTATGGGGGGAGCTGGCTCGCTAGACACCTTATACCGATGTTGCCAACCGTTTACAGGAATAGTGAAGTAACGATATATAATGTTTCAAGCGTATCGTTCCCCCAGCCGAATTCGAACACGGCCTTGATAATACCCTTCGATGGCTTCATAGACTCTAGGGAAGGGTGGCTTTACGCATACGATATTCTCTCCTTAGGAGGATATAACTATACAGTCGTTTACGACCTAGACCCTAAAGCGTTAACATACAATACTGTAATATTATCCTTCGACCCCCCATCAAACAACACCCTCAAGGAGAGCTTCAAGGACGACTTCTCAAGCGAGTCAGGTTGGAAACCGGTCTCCGGTACATGGGAGTATGTAGGCAGAGGGCTTCAGGCTGGTGAGCAAGCAGAATATCAGGACGCCGTAATCTTAAGCCCCATCTCAGCACAGAACTTTACTGCCAGCTTAAGCTTTAATCCGTTGGAGGGAGATACTAAAGTGGCCAACTACGTTTCAATAATATTTGATTGGGAAAATGAGAAAAATTATAAGTATGCAGGACTGCTATTTGATAGCAGTGGGGTGATATACGCTTATATTTCATCCTGCACAGATGGTAACGTAATAAATTATCCTCCATGGCCGGGGTTGAATACAGGCTTAAAGTGGCAATTCGGCAACTCCTACAACTTAACGCTTTCAGTTAGAGGGGATAAAGTTCTATTGTACGTCAACGGGACACAATGTTTATCCGCGGACACCATGGTAAGCGGCGGCAGGCTTGGAATAAGAAGCGCACGCTTCTATAAGGTTCTGTTCACTTCATTCAAGGCGGATACCTTTACGTCCCTTCAATTGAGTGACGTTAGCAACTATTTGGATTACGTTAGAAGCGGTGGGCGTCTAATAGTTCTCAACACAAACGGCTACGGCTATTTTGCTGAAAGGATGCTAGCACGTGATAACTCTACGATTGAAGCACGCGAAGTTGGTGGAGCCTCGCAGAGCATAACGTTACCTGCGAAGGTGACCGTGCCAGCCTTCTCATCTAAACATGGAGGTGTAGAAGTAATCGCAAACTATAAGTCTCAAAGTGGTTTTTCAGCATATGCTGTAAGGGAGGAGGTTGGTTCAGGTGAAATAGTGTATGTAAACTTGTATCCCATTGTTGAAACGATAGGGCAAACGCAGGAAAAAGCAACTTTTTACAGCCTCCTCGGAAGGCTTCTACAACCTGCAGAAGTACAACTTGAGCCCTTCAGGTATGTCCCTCCACCGCTAACAGCTACATTCAAGGAAGTTGAAATGTCAGGAGATATTCATGTTAACACTCCAAGTCTCCTCTTCCTCATCAAAGTGGACTTTGAAAATGTGAAGGTTGTGGATAATAGCGGCAAGACTTCATCGATCTTTAATGTAACAGGATTGCGACTCTTTAACTATGGCAATGTATCCATTTCATCATCAAAACTAACATTATCTGAAGGAAGGGACTTTTACTCGAAGCTAAAGTTTAAAGACGATGTAACCATAACATTCAATGATTCCTCCGTATCGGTGGTCTTGACAACCAAGGATGGAACCACCGTTCAGTTTGACAATGTCAAGATACTTTCAATCAAAAGCTATGGGCAAATAGATTTGTACGCGCGTGAACCGACCATAAGTGTTCAAGGCTCAGCCTACTTCAAGGAGCTATATTCATCAGAGACGAGAACTCAGGGACAGGATTTAAAAATTAATGGAACCATAGCATTAAAAATGTATTTATCCGATATCTACAGTTGGGCCAGTTCATTCGACGCATCAGGCGTATTTGAAAGAAGCCCTCCACTTCTTTCATACGACGAGCTCGCAAGCCTGCCTCAAGCGGCATTATGGAGCATCGTGCTAGCGCCAATATTCATAACACTTGTGTTTATTACGTATCGTGGGAAGGACAGAACCAGGATTTAACATAAATAAGAAATTGTCAATCGCAGTGATTTCTGGGCCTATAGGTAAAACTCCAGAAGACATTACATATTCCTTCGTATTCGACGAAGTCTATCGATTAGCTCAAAGGGGAATAGAAGTCCATGTAATAAGATCCAAGATAGAAGGTGAATCTATGTCCTATGGAATACACTTTCATGGGATAGGGAGGAGGTATGACTTTCAAGCTTTCAACTTTTTGGCAAGAAACATTACATGCTATTCGCCAATATCTCTGATAAGGAAGCCCACAGCCCTATACTGGGAAAACCTCTACGCATCAAATGTTGTAAAAGTGGTGGAGAAAAATGACCTTAACTTAATTCACGCCCATTTCGCCTATCCAGAAGGGCTGGTTGGGCTATTAGCTAATAGAAGAACAGGTAAACCACTAGTTGTGACTGTACACGGGTATGACATACTTGTTGAACCATCTATTGGGTACGGGATAAGACTTGACTTAAGGCTTGATAATATCGTGAGAAAAGTTTTAAACGAAGCTGATGCTATAATAGCCGCTAGTAGGGCAGCTTTTAATGAGAGCATCAAAATTGTTGAAAATACTGAGAAAGTGTACTTGATACCCAATGGTGTCGATATTAAGAGGTTTAATCCAAGCTTAGATGGCTCGTACATAAAAAGAAAATGGGGAATAAGTGATCATGTTAAGGTAATATTCACGTTAAGGGCGCATGAACCTAAATACGGTATTGAATATTTGCTAAGAGCCGCCTCTTTATTAAAAAGGAATAATGTGATTTTTGTTATAGGAGGGGATGGTTCGTTAAGACCGTATCATAAGCGACTAGCAATTGATCTTGGAATAAAGGAGAAAACCATTTTTACTGGCAAAATCCCCCAGAACGAGGTTCCACATTATTATGCTATGAGCGATATAGTAGTTGTCCCATCATTACAAGAAGCATTTGGATTAGTCGTATCAGAGGCGTTGGCGTGTGGCAAACCAGTAATTGGCACTAAAGTAGGAGGAATACCTGATCAAATAATCGACGGCTATAATGGATTCTTGGTAAAACCTAAGGATCATAAAGAAATAGCTGAAAAAATACTTTGGTTGCTTGAACATCCTGATGAAGCTAAGCGGATGGGCATGAATGGAAGGAGAATTGTGGAGGAAAAATTTGATGTGGAAAAAAGAATAGACAGAATTATTGAAGTTTATGAGAAAGTAATTTCAAAGGGTATCTGAATAGGAGTGTACAATGAGGTAAACGCATTAAAAAATATATCCACAATAACCACTTGGATGTTATGACAACTTTAGAAAGAAAGATAGGTGAAGGTTCTTTTGTTGGTTTTAAGAAGCCTAAGACTCCACAAGAGATTGTTGAATATTTCAAGCATCTTTATGCATATAAATATGCTTCACGTTTTGCGGAAAATAGGTTTGTTTTGGATGTGGGATGTGGTGTTGGTTATGGTGCTGATGAACTGTCAAATAAGGCATATCTCGTTATAGGAATAGACATATGGAAAGAAGGAATTCGCTATGCTCATAATAAGTATAGTCGAAGTCATTTTCTAGTAGCCTCGGCCTTAAACTTACCTTTCAGAGATTCTTGTTTTGATGTTGTGACATCATTTCAAGTTATAGAGCACATAGAAGAGAGGCTTGCAAGAAATAAGGCGTGTTCTTAAAAATGGAGGCATATTTATTGTTTCAACACCTAATAGGAAGTTAAGGCTACTTCCATTCCAAAACCATGGAATCCAGATCATAGGAAGGAATATGATGCTAAAGAGTTTAATAGAGTTCTTAAAATGGTATTTAAGAGGTCTGAAGTCTTTGGACTCTTTGCAACCGAGAAAGCATACTTAATTGAGTATTATAGAGTTAAGCAAAACCCTCTTTCTGTATACATTTTCAACCCTCTATTTTGTATAATAGGAGATTTATTCCAAACTTTTTCCTTCAAATGATGAAAATTATAGCTAGCAAAACCAGCAAAAGCAAAATGAACGTTAGTAATAATATGAAACAAATTTCGATTAAAGACTTTAAGCTTTCAAACAAAAACCTAGATAGTTGTCTTGATCTTTATGGGATATGCAGAAAGTAGTTTTTTAATATGACAAGCATGAAACCTTTACAGGTTATAGCTGGTTTCTTCTCAAAACTTACTTCCAGAATCTTTTTGTGGTGGGAATTCTTGAGATCTTTTCGAGGATTATCGTTTAAGGGACAGATAAATCTCTTCATTTCAGCTCTTTTCGATATCTTCTTCCACTCGATATCTGGTTGGGCTTATAACCCGAAGATGCTATTTTCTGGAATCTACGGAATAAAACCATATGGAATCCTTGTTTACGGGAGGGGTGGTACGGAGGATCTCTATTGTGCATTGCCGAGGCGTGAATATGACGTGCATGACTTTATAGTTGATAACTTGAAGCCGGGGGATGTTTTCGTGGATGTGGGAGCGAATATAGGATATTATACGATCCTTGCATCTAAGCTTGTTGGTGCTGGTGGTAAAGTTTTCGCTGTTGAACCAGTGCCTCAAACTGTGGAGGTATTGAAATTTAATATTAAATTGAATGGGCTGAGAAACGTTACCGTTATAGATAAGGCTGCATGGAATTCTTGCTGTAAGTTGAAGATGAAGATAGCGTTTGGTGAATTTGGATGCGCATCTTTCTTCCGTAATGGAGTTGAAGTTGATGTAGACACCATTCCACTTGATGATGTGCTAGTGAATGTACCGAAGATCAAACTTATAAAGATAGATGTTGAGGGCGCAGAGTATGAGGTTCTTCAAGGTTTAAAGCAAACTCTCACACGCACAGAATACGTTGTCCTAGAGCTTTCGAGGAAGGTTGATGAATGTTTAAAGTTATTAAAGGAGTGCGGCTTTACATGTGAGAAGATGAAGTTTACAAGTTACTATAAATGTTATAAAACTCATAATATTGGAGTAGTGCAAGTATGATATATGGAAAGTGTGATAAAAATAGCTTATTGATGAAGAGGCTCATTAAATCGATTCAGGATAGGAGTTTACGCTTGGTGGTTTTGGGTTCTGGTTATGTTGGTTTGCCAACTGCAGCTTTGTTTGCTGATGCTGGTTTTAGAGTGGTGGCTGTTGATGTTAGACGTGAGGTTATTAGTGCTATTAATAGTGATTTTTCTGCGAGGGACATGGGCTTCAAAAGCTTATTAAGCGTAATGTTACGGCTAGTAAGTTTAAGGCCTCATCGAATTCTCAAGTGATTTTTCGTGAAATAGATACCGTCATAGCTTCTATTTAAACGCCATTATAAAAAAAGTAAAGAATATAATTAGTTTTTAGTATTATAAATATAGCTGATGAGATATAGAAAACTGTCCTTTAAATATTCTCTTTAGAATATCTATTTTAATTTGGGTGGGTTGAGTTTGAGTGTTGCTATTGTATTTGGTACTAGGCCTCAGATTGTTAAGTCTGCTCCTATAGTTTATGAGGCTTTGAGGTGTGGTTTGGATTTGGAGGTTATTCATACTGGTCAGCATTATGATTATTTGCTTTCTCAGGTTTTTATTAAGGAGTTTGGTCTTCCTGAGCCTGTGGTTAATTTGGGGGTGGGTTCTGGTTCTCATGCTTATCAGACTGGTGAGATTATGCTTAGGCTTGAGAAGTATTTGGTTGGTGGTAGGTATGCTTTGGTTTTGATTCCTGGGGATACTAATTCGGCTTTAGCGGGGGCTTTGACTAGTGTTAAGCTTGGTATACCTGTGGCTCATGTGGAGGCTGGTGCTAGGTGTTATGATATGAGTATGGCTGAGGAGGTTAATAGGAGGCTTATAGACCACTGTTCAAGGCTACTCTTTGCACCTACATTGAATTGTAAGAGGAATTTGGAAAAGGAGTCTGTTGTTGGGGAGATATATTTGACTGGCGATACTATGTATGATGTCTTCCTGAGGTTTAGGGATAAAGCTGAGAAATCGGATATTCTTGAGAGGTTGAATCTTGTGAATGGGGAGTATGGTTTGTTGACGCTTCATAGGGCTGAGAATGTTGATGATCCAGTGAGGTTGAAGAGTATTCTAGAAGGTGTTGGAAGGACGAATGTGGAAATAGTTTTCCCAATTCATCCTAGGACTGCTAATAGGATTAGGGAGTTTAATATATCTTTGGAACATGGTAATGTTAGGGTTGTTGACCCTGTGGGTTATGTTGATATGCTTAAATTGCTTAAACATGCTAAGCTTGTTTTGACGGATTCTGGTGGATTGCAGAAGGAGGCTTTCTGGTCTAAAACTCCATGTGTAACTTTGAGGGATAGGACTGAGTGGGTTGAAACTGTTGAGGCTGGAGTAAACTTCCTCGTTGGAACTGATGCCAATAGGATAATTCAAGCTGTAAGATTCATTGAAGATAATTATGATTTGATTAGGGGTAGATTTTGTGAGAATCCTTTTGGTGATGGTTGTGCTGCTAGGAGGATTGTGGATATCGTGATGCGTTTTATTTAATTGAGGTTGTAATAAGTTGAAAGTTATGATGAGAAGATGTACTTCCATTGCTAAAGGATGAAGTTGAGGTAGGTTTTATAATAATTGATGTGAGGAGGGTGTTTGATCCAAGTGTAGTTAAGGCTTTTGGTTTTAGGTATTATGGGTTAGGTTACGGATTTAAGAATTGAGTATGAGGGTGGGTATACTGTTCTCTCAATACTCTCCATATTTGCACTTGTATACAGTATTTCGCCAGCATTTAGCAATCTCCTCCTCATCTATGGGAAGACTGTAACCATACTTCTCTTAAGCATTATACCTGTAGCTGTAAGCCTATCAACAATCCCCCTCCTATGGCTTTTCGGCTTGAACGGTCTCGCCTTAATGAAGGGTTTATCGATGCTCTTAAGCTTCATAATATCATTGTACGTTTTATCTAGAGTTGTGGAGATTAAACTTGATAAAAATGTATTACTTAAAATCTTTTCATCCTCAGTGATTATGGCTTTAGCAGTCTTGCTTATTGAATACGTGTATTATAGTGAGTTTCTATTGCCATTATATGTATTTGTAGGGGGATTGGTCTACATGTTATCCTTAAGGTTTTTGAATGTGTTTGATGAGCAAGACATTCTCTTTTTAAGGCAGGTGTTTGGCGCTAAGATTGGATTAATTATAAGTAGAATAATGTTGTATTAGGATGAAGCATTTATTCAATGAATATGATGAGAATAGGATTAAAGTTAATATAAAGAAGGCCGTTGAATTCTTAGGTTTAAGCAGGCTTAAAAGTCCGGAGGAATCTATTGAGGGGATTGTGAGGAGAAGGCTTGTAAGATATGGTTTTAAATGTTGAGATTGGAAGATGGGATTGTATAGTTTGATAATTATTATACACATATGGAATTGTTGCTAGGGGAATTGGTCTTTATAGAAGAATTGGCCCATTATTCCTTAAGGCTGGTGCAGGTTGGGGTGGAAGCTGCTTTAGGAAGGATCTTGAAGCTCTATTGGATTTTGCCATTAAGAATTGTGTGGAGCTACCGCTTGTAGAGGCTACGTTGAAAGTCAATAGAAGCCAACCGTATAGGGTTGTTGAATTGGCTAGGGAGCTCATTGGAGATTTTCGTGGGAGGAGAGTTTCGGTTTTGGGATTGGCATTTAAACCTGGAACTGATGATGTGAGGGATGCAGTATCCATAAGGATTGTTAGGAGGCTTGTTGAGGAGGGGGCTAAAGTGGTTGTTTACGATCCAAAGGCCATGGATAATGCTAAGAGAATTTTTGGTGGAGATGTTAAATATGCTAATAGCGTTGAAGAGTGCTTGAAGAATTCGGAATGTGCAATTATTGTTACTGAGTGGGATGAATTTAGGAAGCTTAAACCAGAGGATTTCATAAGATTTATGAGGAATCCAGCAGTTGTGGATGGTAGGAGAATATATGATCCAGAAGTCTACTCCAGAAAGTTGAAGTTTAAAGCAATAGGATTTAATTAGAGGCTTAAAAGTTTGCTGGGCATAGTGGTGGACTATGGTGAATCTTGAGGAGCTCGTAGCTAAGACATGCGATGAATACGTTGAGAGATGGAAGACCGAGGGCAAGAAGTATATTCATGTTAAGGACTTTGAAAATGCCTACCTTGAGAACAACATTACACCAATAGAGCGCGAGTCTACGCTGGTGGAGAGGCTTAAAGTGCTTAACAAAGAAAACCCGAGTATCCCTCCAGAGATACCCCTATTTCCCTTGCCAATACTAAGAAGGCTTGCGGTGCACTTGACGAAAACCCTCGAAATCCAAGTGAACCGAGACCATTACGAGTACTGGGCTTGGAGTGCGGAGGTCTTTAAAGAATTTGAAGCCTCCTCACAGGTCATCAAGATGGTGAAAGAACCCCTCTTCCTCCTATTTCACATATGCCTAGCGAGGTTGGAATACACGCCATTAACTCGTGAATCTCAAGTCCTCAACAAAGTCATCGATGAGGTCGTTGACGAGCATGTTAAGCACATCGTTTACAACAAGTTCGTTATCGGGATACCTGTAGGAGCTGCTACTCTCGAGGCCCTTCTCAAGATGTACATCAAGTTGTACGGTCCTGAAGACAGCAGAAGAGAACTAGAAGAGTTGGAGAGGAGAGGTAAAGCGACTTTAGGAAGGACGTTGGAAGTCTTCGAGGGAAAAGTCTTGCCTCATGTTCCGCATGACCTTCATCGCGACGTACAAGACCTAATTAAGATCATCGAGAATGTCTGGAGAGAGTATGGAGGAAACTGGCGAGAAGTGCTTGCTCAGTGGAGGAATAAGTTCATGCATGGAGCAAAAACGTGGGCTCCAAGAGCATTTGGCGTTTACACGAATTTCGTGTGCTTAATCCTATGGCATACCATAAAGGAAGAGGAGTACGAATCAAGAAGGATGAAATTGTTGAAAAGAGTCAAGTTGTGGACTGAAATGGGTATTAGGGATTTTTGGAGCTTTTACCCGCCATAACACACCTAACCACTCTTGACAGGCCTTGAGAAGAGGCAAGGGGACTTTCTCGAAGAAATCTACAGGAAGTTTTTAATTCGTGGTTGTTTATATGTGTTAGTGTGGTTTTATGAGGTTTGAGTTTGGTAGGTATATAGTTGTTGATGATGATGTTTGTCATGGGAAGCCAATTTTTAGGGGTACGAGGATTCTGGTTAGTGATGTAATTGAACTGCTCGCCGCTGGAATTTCCATTGAGGAAATTATCAGGGACTATTATCCCAGTTTAAATGAGGATATGGTTAGGGAGGCGTTGGAGTGGGCTGCTAAAATCATAAGAGGCGAGCACTACGTTAAATACGCTAAAGTTCCTGCTTGACGAAAACGTTCCAAAGCTGGTTAAAGATTTTCTGGAATCTAAGGGTCATATAGCTGAGTACTCGTCGAAGGGAATGAGAAATAGGGATTTAGCTTCATTAGCCCTCAGTAAGGGATACATCTTAGTGACCAGAGATCATGACTTTGCTAATACAATTCTATATCCCCCAAAACAATTCCATGGTATAATAATCCTTCACATACATCCTCCAAAAGCTGAAAAGTTGATTGGAGGAATAGAAAGATTGTTGGCTGAAGTTAAGAGTTATGAGGGGAAACTATTAATTGTAAGAGACGAAGGAATTGAAGTCATCGAAGATAGAAGTTTAACGTTATGAGGTCAAGCTAAACCTGACATAATAGACTCTAAAAGAGAGAAGTTGTGAAGCCAGTTTATTTAAAATGGCTGGAAGCCTAAATATGACTTTGAAGAAGCCTTGAGGGAAACTGTGGAGTGGTATATTTTGAATAAATGGTGGTGGAAACCCCTAGCAGATGAGAGAGTCTTATATCCCACACCATGGAAGGCTTAAATAGGTAATGAGTTCTTGGAGTAAAGTGGTTGTTTAGATCCAAAAGCCATAGATAATGCTAAAAAGATTTTTGGTGGGGATGTTGAGTATGCTGGTAGTGTTGAGGAGTGTTTGAAGGATTCGGAGTGTGCAATAATTGTTACTGAGTGGGATGAATTCAAAAATATTAAACCAGAAGACTTCATAAGATTTATGAAGATTCCAGCAGTTGTGGATGGTAGGAGAATATATGATCCAGAAGTATACTCTAGGAAGCTGAAATTTAAAGCGGTGGGTTGAGTTTTTGAGAACTCGGATTCTAGTCTACGTTGTCGTATATAGACCTCAGTCTTCATCAGCCTCAACCATCAGTGCGCTCATGAGTTCCAACCCTGCTGGATTGACCCAACCCCACACATTTACATTCAAGCCGCGTTCCCGAAAGAGATATTAGTCCTTAATAATCATCATTATCTTAGTGGTTAGTTTGGGCATTGTTAGGGCCAAGGTCGTATTGAGGGGTTCCAAAGGCTCTAGAGAAGGTGCTGCGTTAGTGGACACAGGTGCCGCCATGACCGTTGTAGATAGGGATGTTGCCGATGCTGTTGGTGTCATGTATACTGGCAAGAGAAGGACGTTGATGAGTGCTACTGGGCATAGGCTTGAGGGGGAGGTAGCAATAGTTAGGGAGCTGAGCATCGAGGAGGAGGTATTAGATTATGAAAAGGTTCTTGCCGTAAGACTTAGTGAGGAAGTTAAAAAGGCTTTAAGAAAACTTGACGTTGACGACTCCATAATCATAGGAATTACAACGGTAGAACTTGCAGGGTTCATCCCAGATACGAACACAGGTAAACTGAGAAAAATCGAGACTTTCTTCTTCTAAACCTTAACCATCATGTAGGTGACATGTTAAGTTGCTACGTCCCCGAAACATGGAGTAAACTCTTGCACATGCCCTCAGGCGTGTGGCGCATTAAAGTCAATGACGTTAAGTAACTCCTTAGAGATTACGTAGACTTTGATTGTAGCTATTGCAAGAGTTTAATCAATTAAAATTGAAAATTAATTTAGGTATTTTTATGAACATACTTCGTAGAATCAATGTGTTTATTGACAGCAGAAAATTTTAATCATAACTTTTACATAGTAGTTGCGCGTGGTTATGGAACTTGTCATCACTTAAGATGCTCTACTAGCGTATTTTTCGCGATATTTTCCAGTACATCTTTATTACTACAAAATGGGCGGTCAAGTGAAGAAGGTATAAGGGCGATGTAATCCGCTCGCTGGAAAGGATTAAAGTGCTAAATGTCCAATATATTTTAACTTTCCTGTAACTGGGTCTACCTCAAGCCCAAGAGTTTCAAGTGTTGTAACACCTAGTACTTGTGCATCACCTTTTTCTGCAAACACCACTTCAACATCACCTTCATAGTCCTCATACTTTATAGTCACCACCCCAATCTCCCTTGTAACAACTCTTCCATCTATTGTCTTAAATTGCCTCACCCTCCTAGGCTTTACACCAAGCTCCTCAAGAACACTTCTGCTAATCCATGCAAACACAGAGCCTGTATCAACAATAAGTTCAACTTCTTTACCGATACCGGTCTCAAGACTCTTAACGACAACTTTAACCTTGGTTAAACCCATACTCTTCTCAAATACCTAGCTAGAGAGTTTTATTAAGTATTTAAAGCTAACGCTCTTCTCCAAATTGTTGCATTTGAAAATGAAGTTAAGACAGCATATCTAATAAGCTCTAAAACATATGAGAGGTTTGTAGCGAGGAGGTGGCTGTGAAGACCTTACTGGACTTAAATGTTAAATCCCTCCTAAAGGGGTTGGAGGATGCCTACGGGATAAAGCTTCCAGAGGAATTTATCGAGATTACGCATTAGAAACGGTCTTATAACAAAGTTTATATGTGGCATTTTTTATGGAATAAATGGTGTTAAATGTGGAGGTAATTGTTAAGGTGGATAAGCAGGGTCGAATAATTCTCCCAAAGGATGTTAGGAGAGCTATTGGGGTGGAGGGGGAGATGGAGATGGTGTGTAGGGTTGTTGGGGATAGGATTATATTGGAGAAGTTCTCCATGGAGGATATTCATAAAGCTTTTTCGGAGTTGGAGGAGATTGCTCCAAGCTTAGAATTGGATACTGTGAAAGTTGAGGGTGAAGATAAGTATGTTGACAGGGAGTATGCGCTACGCAAAATTGGAATTCGAAGCATTGGTTGATGTTGGTATTATAGTCCTCGCACATTTCAGAAATCCTGCACGAAAATATGCAGCTCAACTATTGCTCGATGCACTTACACTCAAAAGGCGTATCTTAATCCCCGTGAGCACATATATGGGAGCCTACATTATAATGACGAGGTACCTGAAACTTAAAAGTGTCAATGTGGCAAAGGCTTTATTGAAAACTCTATCCGTTGAATCCCCAGCATTCTATGAGAATCTCCCTAAGGATATTGTGGAAAAAGCTATACTTTCAGCGTCGGAGTTAAATGTTTCCTCGTGGGACTGCTATCTAATAGAGTTAGCCAAGAATCTCGGAATAAACAAGATATATACGATAGACGAAGAGCTGGCAGGGAAAGTTAAAGATGTGAATATTGAAAATCCAATTCCAAGAGACATTATGAGGGAATACCACCAATATGTTCGAGAGAGAATAATGTAAAAGATTCATGTAGGAAAATTTATAAAGTGTGGAAGCCTCTTATGATGGTGGGTATTTTAATCTCCTTGGAGCTAGCATTACCTAAAAAGATTGAAGAAAGGCTTAAAGAGGAATCTGAAAGAACTGGAGCTTCGGAGGAGGAGCTGATAGTTGAGGCTTTATTAAAAGCATTTGGGGAGCCCCTCGACCCGGAGGTTAAGGTTGAGATGCATTTAAAATTGTCGGAGAAATACATGATGGAAGCAGAAGAATTCTTAAAGAAGGGGGATCTCGTTCAGGCATCGGAGAAAGCGTGGAGGGCGGCTTCTCAAATTGTGAAAGCTCTTGCAGCAAGGGAGGGGAGGGAGCTTAGAAGCCATGGGGAATTGCATAAGGAAGTTGCCAGAATCACCGGAGAAACAAAGGATGAGGAGATAAGGTCTCTCTGGCAGTCTGCTGGAATGCTTCATCAGAATTTCTATGAAAACTGGCTTCCTCCGGAAATGGTCAAAGGAAATATCGAGGACGTGAAAAAGTTTGTGAGAAAACTAAGGCAACTGTTAAAATAATGTCAATTTAAATAGTGGATAGCTTCTGGGCAAGAAGATGCTTAGACTGTTAAACACTACATTTTAAACAAGTAATAAGTTAAATTGATAGTCTCCAACTATTTATTCATGTTGACTTCCTTAAGAGATGAGAGATAGGTTAAGTATTTAACTGGACGCATATGAAGCAACTGTAAGATGGCATCTATAAACTCTAGATATGATCTAAGTTTAATTGATAGTTCCCTTTTTAAGTTAGGAAATTATCATGCGGGTTTTATGAAATTATTGGAAGGCTATGATTATTTTTTAAGTTGGATAAGTTTATTTTGAAAAACTGGCATTATACTTCTCTATTGAGAGATAGAGTGGTATGCTGTGGAATACGTCATCCCAGAGGAAGTACTCAAACACATCATCAGGAAGCATGAGATGGATCTCAGTAGAGTGCTTGGAATTAATAGGTTAGATCTATTGAAGAAACTCTTGCAAACCCGAATGAAGTGCATATTGATGCCTATAACCCCAGTATTAAGTATTTCTTGAGGAAGGTGGATGGTCTGTGGCTAATAATTGTTGCATTTGAAAATGAAGTTAAGACAGCATATCTAATAAGCTCTAAAACATATGAGAGGTTTGTAGCGAGGAGGTGGCTGTGAAGACCTTACTGGACTTAAATGTTAAATCCCTCCTAAAGGGGTTGGAGGATGCCTACGGGATAAAGCTTCCAGAGGAAGTAGTTGAGATTTCGCTAGTTAGAAACGTTTTACACGTGAGGTTCTCCTACCCTAAGGGAGCTGAAGTGGAGGTTGAACCGCTTCAGCTAAAAACACCAGTATTCCTATTCAGAGACTGCGAAACTGGCGAGGTAACAGCAATCGAAGTTTTAGATGTAGATGAGCTAATGAAGGAGATGAGTTTATATACATAACCATTGTACCCTCATAGAAATGGGGCTTAAGCTTCTTTAAAATAGTCAGGTGAGATAAGAGATAAAATTAAGAATGCTCTAATCATAATTCAAAGAATTATCTGAAAAGGATAAATGTGAAGCCATACGTCATATTTAAGTGATATTTGGCAAATGAATCTTGATGGAGATTGCTGATTAACGGAAACTTAATCGAACCTTAGGAGAAGAATTAACATATGTTGTTAGTGGTTCACTATTTTCTGAAGATTTAGGTTAATGCCTCTTCTATTATCCATTAGTATTTTAGTTCATAAGTTTAAAATATCTCCATTGTTAGAGTGTATAGTGTATGGTGAAGTTGAGGTTTGGTGTAGTTATAGAGAAGGATGAGGATGGCTATTATGTGGCGTATGTTCCTGAACTTCCAGGTTGCCATACTCAGGCTAGAACGTTGGATGAGCTTTTGGAGAGGATTAAGGAGGCTGTGGAGCTCTACCTTGAGGTTGAGGGGCCAATCGATGTGA
>Ga0272445_1000556_pt1 | contig 34359 bp, 26 predicted proteins | sample YNPCB0031_FD_194404 | JGI IMG/M metagenome (GOLD analysis project Ga0272445, IMG submission 194404) | Hot spring sediment microbial communities from Yellowstone National Park, WY, United States - YNP-CB-003-1 | ecosystem: Environmental > Aquatic > Thermal springs > Hot (42-90C) > Sediment... | reverse complement strand
TGCAGGCGTAGCTCAATCGGTCAGAGCACCAGCCTTCCAAGCTGGGGGTTGCGGGTTCGAGTCCCGTCGCCTGCTCCATTTTCTGCCCATGTAGCTCAGAGGTAGAGCACCTCCTTGGTAAGGAGGAGGTCAGGGGTTCGAGTCCCCTCATGGGCTCGCGAAAAATCAGATGTCTATAAAAAATTTTCTGAGAAAAATATTCGGACAACCCGGTGACCTTGCAATAGATTTAGGAACAGCTAATACTTTGGTTTGGCACTCAAAGAAAGGTTTGATCATAAATGAACCCTCCGTAGTCGCTATAATAGAACTCAAAGGCGGGATAAAGAAAGTAATAGCAGTTGGCAACGAAGCAAAAAGAATGTTAGGTAGAACGCCAGAAGAAATAAAAGCTATAAGACCTCTAAGAGATGGAGTTATAGCGGACTTTGATGTCGCAGAAGCCATGCTATCATACTTTATAAGAAAAGCATTAGAAAATGGAAACAGATTTATCAAACCCAGAGTCGTAATAGGCGTACCTTCAATAATAACTCCCGTAGAAAAAAGGGCAGTTATAGAAGCAGCTGAACTCGCAGGCGCAGGAGAAGTCTACCTTATATACGAACCTATGGCAGCTGCAATAGGTGCTGGACTCAAGGTAGAACAACCCGGTGGCAATATGATAGTAGATATAGGTGGAGGAACAACAGAGGTCGCAGTTATATCTATGGCTGGAATAGTTTGCTCAACCTCTCTCAAAATAGCAGGTGATGAACTTGACGAAGCCATAATACACTATGTCAGAAGAACTCATGGAGTACACATAGGTGAAAGAACAGCAGAACAACTCAAAATAGAAATAGGAGCTGCAATAGAAGTGGAACCAGAAAAAGGTATGGAAATATACGGAAGAGATGTATCTACCGGAGTTCCAAGGAAAGTCTGGATAACCCAAAGAGATATAGTAAATGCGTGCAAGGAACAAATATTAGCAATAATTTCAGCAATAAAAAATACTCTTGAAAAAACACCACCAGAATTATCAGCTGACATATATGAAAAAGGAATACACCTCGCAGGAGGAGGCGCTCTTCTTCGGGGACTTGCTCAACTTATTCAAAACGAAACAGGAGTAAAAGCAGTAGTAGCACCAGAACCTCTTCTTGCAGTTGTAAAAGGTTGTGCAAAAGCTCTGGAAGATTTAGAACTTCTATCAAGAGTAAATATCTTGTAAATTCTACACGATGAATATTCTAAAACTTTTGATAGTTATAATTTTGATTTCAACTCTATTTGTTATTGAAAAATTAGACCTATACATAAAAATTCCAGGTTTTGAAAAAATTCACAGAATATATTTATCTCAACAAGATATATGTGGAAATAATTATATAAAAGAAGAAAAAATAGCAAAAATAGTTCTTGATGAAATTGCAAAGAAGATGGAAGATTTAAAAATTTCGGAATACAACTCATCTGTATCTTTTATATCGCAAGAGAATTACAAAGTATTAATAACGAAAATTATATCAATCCCACCTGATAAGTTCCCAAAAGAAGCAATAATCTACGGTGGTCTAAAAGACGGAATAAAGAAATATTCACTCGTTGCAGTAAACGGAAAACTCTTTGGTAGAGTAATAGAAGTCTATGAAAATTCAAGCAAAATTATAACTGTATTTTCTCCAAATTTTTATGTTGATACAGTTTTCCCAAATTCAAAAATAAGAGCCATACTAAAAGGAAGTCCTGACGGTAAAATGAAGATATTTGCATCATCCGGTCCGATTGAAGGTATAGAAGGAGAGGAAGCAACAACATCTGGAAACAAATTCAGCTCCCCTGCTGGAATAAAAATAGGAAGAGTAAAAAATAACGAAGTAGAAATTTCCTTTGACCTAACTGATATTCTATATGTTTCAATAATTGTAGGAGAAGAAAATAATATATAAATAAAAAATAGTTATAAGGATATAAAAGGAGATAAGTAATATATAGGGTATTTTTATTTCATATTTTTCGCAGTAAAATGAGGTTAGTAAGAAATAAAAGTGATATAAGTAAAAATAAACTTCTTCTTCTTTCAGTTTTCATCTCTTTACTACTTTTACCTTATGTTTACTTTGGGTATCTTGCTTTTTTTCCTGATGTCTTCTCCGTTCTGGCTGCATACTGGATAGCACAAAGCGACAAAAAAAATTTCAACATAATACTAATATCTTATCTTGTGGCAGTTCTAAGAGTTATACTTGGAGGAAGCCCATTAGCAGCTTCAACTTACATTATAGTTGGTTTAGTTTCCTCATTCACTCCACACATTTTTTCAGGAGACTTCATAGGAGTAGTTTCCCTAACCTTTATTCTAACTCTATTATCATCTCTAACTATATCATTTGATGTTATAGTAGATAAACCCGAAACTTTACTTTTAGTTCTTATAAAACTAATCTCGTCTACTTTATTTTCGATATTAATATTCCCCTTTGTCATAAAAGAAGAAAGAGAAAAAATAACCTTACTAAAATAAATGAGAAAGGTAAATAAAAAAAACGAAAAGGTAAATAAAAAAAGCGAAAGGGTAAATAAAAAAAGAAAGATAAATATCAGATCAATTTAGCTACAAAGTAAATCAATTTAGCCCATTAATTCAATCTCATCCATAGCCTCTCTAATAATCTTCTTACACCTGACCGTTATCTCTTTATGATTTTCAAGTACATAAGATATACAAGCAACAAATTTACATCCAGTTCTTACAATTTCTCTCACATTAGATGAATTTATTCCGCCTATGGCAACAACAGGAACGCGAGAAATCTTTAAAGCTTTACATAAGTTTTCTGTACCAGTTGCAGGATATCTACTCTCCTTTGTTCTCGTACCGAAAACCGGACCAAAACTTATATAATCTACTATCTCATAATTCACGGACTTTACCTGCGTTATATTATGAGTTGAAAAACCTATCCTCAAAATACTAAACTTTTCTTTCACAAGCTCAGGTGGTATATCTTCTTGACCAACATGAACCCCGTAAGCTCCGATAATATAGGCTAAATCAACCCTATCATTTACAAAGAAAATTAGTCCATTTTTTTCACACTCTTCCTTTGCAGCAATAGCTTGCTTCACTTGAAATATAGGATCTATCAGCTTAGCTCTGTACTGGAAAATCTTCGCTCCACCATCTGCACACCTCTTTACAACATCTTTAATATAAGATAGATCCTTTCTACTGGCAGAAGAAGGTAAAAATTTATCATCCGTCACAACATATAGAGTGAAAACATCGCCCCGAATCAAATTATGAAACATAAATAAACTAAATTAGGGAACAAATTTAGGAAATATAATTTTAGGGAAATAAAAGCCCAATTTCTAGCTCTTTCCAAAAGATAATTTCATTTTAGCGGAAAACTAAATTTTTAACATTAGACTATTGACTCTTTTTAAGCTTTGAACACTTTTTAATCCTTGAGGATATGCCAAAATATCTGGTAATGTAATAGAACTTATGTCTCCAATATATTCTGAAACATTTTTGAGTAAATTATCCACTGCTGAAAGGATATCAGATAGGACATGTATTCTATTTTCAAGCTCTTTACGCACAACAAACAGCAACAGGGATGATGATAAAGATAAAACCCTATTTTTGATATCTTCACCCATAGCTAACACTTCTTTCAGTTTCAAAAAAATTGAATTTATTTCTTTGTCCATTTCCGAAAACTTATCTGCTTCTCCAAGAATTTTTTCATATTGTTGATTAAAAAATTCAATTCTATTTTTTGCTAAATCAATATACCTTGAAGCTATGTCATTTATAGAGATAGCGAGTAGATGGACCTTCTGAACTTCAAGGTCAAAAGATTCTGAAAATAAAAGGAGCTTATTCTCAAAATCCTGCATCCTGCTCAATATATACTTTATATTAACTGACACTTTGAAAGAAAAGCTATCTATGTCCTGAACTATTGCTGATAGCTTTCTTCTAACATCACTATCTCCCGATGAAGAAGCTATTTGTAAAACCTTTATAGAAATACAATAACATGTGTGAGGTATTCTTGAAAAATCTTGCATAACCTTCTGAAATGAATAAAAAATTGATTTTAATTCGTAAACCTTCCTCTGAACGAATAGGAGATTTTCCACCAGATTAGAACGATTGAATTCCTCTAACTTATCTCTAAATGACTGAATGTTAAAGTCTTCTTGGTGTCTTTTCAAAGAAGAAATTGGAGTTTGAGCAAACTTTATCTCTACGATGGAATTATTTATCTTATCCAACTCCAATAATGTATTTAAGAAATTATCACTAAAGGATATGTTAATCTTTTCAAGGAATGAATCAATTAAACTTTTGAACTCCTTATCCCTTTCTATCTCGTTAGAAATCCTTGAGCGGATCCTATGAAGAATAGAATAGTAATTTAACAAAATTTTTTTATTTAATTCAACGGATTTAAAAATCTCATCACGCCTTTTTAATATTGAACTATACTTTAATTTTAGGTCTGATTCAATTTCTTGCGATAGCAACTGAAACTTCCTTTTTAGCTGATCTACAAAGAACTCATGCTTTGTTTGATCTGGTGATATAAACTTTCCTTCCTCTACTCCAAATGACTCTTTTCCTCTTTTAGAAATCTCTTTTTGCTCCAACCTGTACTTAAATAACAAGATAAGTACTAATGAGAGAACGAAGGACATTATAAAGAGAATAAAAGAAGCTATGAAGAAACTGATGTAAGACAAATTAACGATTGAGTAATTAGATACTCTTAAAACAGAAAATCCCAAAACAAAAAAGGCTAACCACAAAGAAAAAAATACTTTTACTAAATCTCTCAAAGGAAGGAAAGCCAGTAGTATAAAACCCAAATTCAAAAGAACAATATCAGGAAAAATGAAAATATTACCTGATAGATAGAAAGAATAGATTGACGATGCAAGAAATAACAAAAATAAAGGTATGCGTAGATCAAAAAAATCTATATTGAATGCTCTTTTCATCTCCCTGATATTATGACTATCCCTTTCCTTTTTTTCATCATTCATTATCCTTTTTCCCCTCTAAATCATCCAGAACCTTCCTTATGTTAGATATAAATTTTTTATTTTCTTCAAAATATGAAGGATATTTTTCTATTATTTTCAAACCATCATCTAATAATGAAGAAAGGACTTGAAGCAAAGATAATAGCTCATCAATATTTTCAGACAATTTTTCCAAAGCCTCATCAATTTTTTTGAAAGATTGAGAATTAGATGATATAAGAGAGAATATAGAAGAGATTTTCCACTCTATATCGTTTTTGATGGAATTTACAGCTACTAAAAGGTCATCTATAATCGGATAATTTATAGTTATCTTAATATCCTTCAATTCTCTTATGACTGATTTCACTCCTTCGTAGCTTGCGCACCATTCATTTTTTATAACATCCATCTTGCGCAGGATAAGTTCTTCAATTGCTAATGAAATAGGATCAAATGCCCTTGCTTTGTCACCTATCTTATAGGCCAAAAGATGAGAGTTAAACGCCAAAATTCCTATGTTCCCAAAACTTGAATTTATCTCGTGAGAAAAATTTTCCAAAACTTTCTCAAACTCTTCAAGATGTTTTCTAAAATTATCAAAAGCTTTCAAAAATGCCTCCTCTCCCTTCTGCTCACTTGGGAATAAAAGCTTGAGCTTCTGGAGTTCATTTTCTATACCTCCAAGCGGAGAAAATATTTCGTGGAAATAATATTCCAAACCTCTAAAAAATAAATTCATTCTTGCACTAAAATTCCAAACTTTTGCCCTGAAATTTATTAATTCTCCTTGATTCAACTTGAGATTTTCTGAGAGTTTTAAGATTAAATCTTTCAATTCTAAAACTTCATCTAACTTCAGATCAACCTTTTTAGATAAAACCTCCTCTGATTTTTTCACAATATCAAATAGATATTTTCTCATATCTGGAACAGCTTTGAATTTCTGTAAGTACATCTCAAAATCTTTTAGTGATTTTTCAAGATAATCTAAATAAGTTTTATCATTCTCTATTTTTGCTTTAAGATTATCTAACTCAGTATCTATAATCTCACTTGTACTTTCAGATATGCTTTCTCCATTACTTTCGGATATATTTTCTCCATTATGAATAGTTTCGGAAGAAGCTACAAAGTTAGTTTTTTCCTCCATTTGCACTTGCATATCAATATACTTTTTTCTTCTCTCCCTTACCTCCAAGGCAGAAATCAAATATAAAGACAAAATAGATAAAATTGCAACTGAGATTACAAATATTATTTCCTTCTCATAAGGTAAGGCTCTAACAAATAAAGTTAATTCTTCCCCCTTATCGAAGATTGTCTTTATATATTCCCCTGATTTGTAGATAATAGTTCCAAGCTCATAACCTTCTATTTTGCCTTTCGCAATGTTTAAATTTCCTTTTTCCAGCACCCCTGAAACATCATCAAATGAATCTACTAAATTAGCGATAATGAAACCAGCCAGATTAAATGAAAAAAGCGAAAACACAAGAAAAATCCCGAAAATTATACTCCATCTATAAAAGAAATATAAAAGGCAGATAATATCTATTAAAACTATAAAAGCTATAAGATAAACATCCCCCACAAAGATAAGGAACGGTAAAAATACAACAAGTGATGTAGAAATAAAAAAGAATAAAAGTTCTCTTTTAGATTTGAGCTTCCTTACTCTTATAAATAAAATTTCAAAAAGAAAAGGCAAAAGCAGAATCAAGATATAAGAGAAGTTAGAAAAAATAAATCCCCCCCTCACTAAAAAGACCATCAGCTTCATCAAAAATCTGACAAATAGCAAAGAAATAACAGATAGATTGTTTATAGCAGTCATTCAGTATATTATTTAATTTAAAAATTTGAAACGAATTTTTTATTTTTATTATTGTAGGAAATATTTTAATCAGGCTATTTTTCTCTTTTTGATATGTTAATGAAAACCAACCCCACCAATATACCACTGAAAACAAGAAAGATCAATAAAATTCCAGAACCATATAGGAAGCTCTGCCAGAAATCAAGATCACGCGTACCAGAAGAGACAGAACAATAAGGACATCCTAAAAATTCTGGTAAAAAAAACTCAACAACATATTGAAAAATTGACCAAACCATCTAAAATTTATTTTAATTCGTACTCATAAATAAACATATTCTTCAAGTTCTTGTTCAGTAACTCTGTACCTCTTTATCTCTTTATCAATCTCCATTTCCTCTTTTGATATTGTTTCTTTTTGAGCCTCTATTTGCTTTTTCGTCATGAACATTTCAGCAGCTAACCGAATTGCTGCTTTCATAGGTTCTGGATTTGCTTTACCCTGTCCAGCGATATTATAAGCTGTTCCGTGTCCTGGGGATGTCCTTATTATTGGTATTCCTACGGTTACATTTACAGCGTTATCAAAATCAACAAGCTTAACAGGAATAAGTCCCTGATCATGATACATAGCGATTACCGCATCAAACTCTTTGTTATAAGCACGCCAAAAAGCAGAGTCAGGAGATAAAGGTCCTTCTGTATCTATACCCTTGCTCCTTAATGAAACTATTCCCGGATATATAAGATCTTTTTCTTCATCACCAAAAAATCCACCTTCACCGGCATGTGGATTAAGACCGCACACTCCTAATTTTGGATTTTTAAGTCCGAAATATTGTCTTAAAAACTTCCATGTTAGTAATCCAACTTTATATATTCTCTGTGGGGTAATCTTCATAGCAACATCTTTAAGTGGGACATGAATCGTCACGAGAGATACTTTAAAATGTTTTGAAACGAACATCATAGTAAATTCTCTTGAACCAGTGAATTCCGCTATCATATCAGTGTGTCCGCCGTATCTGAAACCAGCTTCATTTATTATTTCCTTATTTATAGGAGCTGTAACTATTGCATCAATATAACCAGCCATAGTGGCACTTACAGCTTCCTTAACATAGTTGACCATCGCTCTCCCACAGTTTCTATCAGGACGACCATATCTCAATCTTGTCATTTTAAGATTTGATATGCTTCTGACGAGGATTTCCCTCTCCCCAATCTCCATGCTTCTTACCATATCAACGGAAGATAATTCTCTGAACCTGACATTAGTTATGCCTATATCTTCTGCGACCTTTGCGAGAACACCTTTATCTCCAAACACAACTGGAAAAACGATTTTCCTTATAGATTTATCTAAAAGAGACTTTATTATTATCTCTGGTCCTATACCAGTAGGGTCTCCCATAGATATACCAATTATGACTTTTCCCTCTGCTGTTTCAGTAGGTCCCACAAACTTAATACGAGGTAATCTACCTCTTCTACCTCTTCTACCTCTGGTTTCTACTTTTTCCTTTTCTACTTTTTCTTTTTTCTTAAGAATATTTTCTGCTTTTGGGCGTCTACCCATGCTCCAAAAACCTCCTTATATTTTTCTTTTATGTAATAATCTCTAAAATTTGGGTCATCTTTTAATTCAGAAAAATCCACCTCCTTTATTTCTTTTACAAAAAAAGTTACTTTTTTACCATCCTCCCCTATAACATCGGAGTATCCAGTTGCAGGTAGAGAGAAAATAGCTTCCTCATAAACTTTATTCAACTCTCCTTTTCTTACCCAGCCGAGCGTTCCAAAATTTTTCATATCCCCCTCCTTATATAATACGAACCTCCTCTCAAAATCCTTTTGGATTTTATCTTTATTTTTTAGGAAGAACTTTTGGAGTTCATTATGATTTATAAAATTAACACCAACGAGCTGAAAAAAAATTTCGTCAGCAATTTTTTTTGCTTTTATCAAATCCCTATACTCTTGCAATGTCAGCCCACTTTTGAGCAAATCTACCTCAACATCTCTTATGTCTTTCATATGCATCTTCTCTATTATGCTATCTATTTGTTCATTTGGTATTTTTATATTCTGCCTTTCAGCAAATTCAAGTATAACAAACAAATCCAATATTGTATTGAGTGCTTCCTCAAAATCAGCAACTCCAAAATTTTTCATAAACGCCAATACCAGACTCTTTGTTATCGGTCTCCTTTCCACATAAGCTAAAACTTCATCTGAATAATAAATCTGATTTGAATAAGAACTCACAGAGAAAACATTGAGAAAGATAACAAAAAATAAATAAACTGAAAGGGAATTCAAAAAGTAACGAGCTTTCGCTATATTCTTCATATCTTAAAAAATTGAGCTGTTATGAAACACTATATATATTTTTTTATTTATACTTTTGCATAAAAAGCTCTTCAAACTTTTCACGAGAAAGTTTTACCCCAAAATTCTTTTCAACTGCATCAAAATTTACATAAATATTCTTTGAAGCAATCAGCTCCTGGGTTAAATTACTTATTCTATCTTTTATTTTCTTTTCCCTTGTGGCCCTAAAAACTTGATCTATAACTTTCTCAAATTCCCAATAACCTGCTGGAACCTTATCTGCAACAGCAAAAATAACAAACTTTTCTCCTAATTTCAGAGGACGGGAAATTTCACCTGATTTCATCTTCAAAATCATATCAGCATATTCTGGGAAATATCTTTTCAAAAGCTCTCCATCAATATATCCGTAGTCAAATTCCGCTGGTAGGTGTCTTGTTTGAGCTACATTTATAAAGTCTTTAATATCTTTTATTTTGTTCCTTATATCCTCTATTTCTTTTTTGTCAGAGGACTCTATTTTCATAAGTCGTATGACATCAGGATGCCAAAATTTTTCCTTATTTTTCTCATAGAAATCTTGAACCTCTGGAAACTCAACTTTTGTATATGGTGCAATTTCATCTTTGAAAATATATGGTCTTACAATATCTGCTGAATTATAAATCCATCTTATTTTGATTTCAGGTCTATCAAAATATCCTTTTGACTTTGCGTATTCAAATGTTGCAACAGCTTCAATAAATTCTACAACAATCTGTGTCATTTTTTCAGGGCTCCTTATAAGCTCTATCTGTCTTACCTCAGGGAGTGAAGAGATGAAACTTCTGAACTCTTCCACCGTTATATCTGTATCACCTATCTTCAAAAATACTTCACCACGAGGTTTTTCTTGCGTTTCCGTCTTTTTCTTTATCTTCTCGCACGAGCTGAAAATATAAGAGATTGTAAAGAGCACGGGAATTACGATAAAGCCTCTTATAAAGCTTATTGTTCTCTCTATTTTCATCGATACCACCTCCTAATTATATTTCAAATTATTAAGGTAAAAAACAAAAAACACATAAAACAAATTTTAGCAGTTTATTGTAAAAAATTTGTTATTCCACCAAAATAAAACTATTTGTAAGAAGATTTTAGCAAGCAGATGACATATAAAAAGATTTGCCTCTACAAAAAATTAATCACAAACAGAAATAGAATGAAAATAAATTTCAAAATATAACTACAAGCTTTGCTCCCTCTCATCAATAGATTGTACTTCTTTCCAAATTCTACGAGAGTTTTTGTATCCGTAAAGGAAATAAATCAGAAACCCTATTCCATGCCAGAGTATGACTCTTATCCAAGTCATTTTTGGCAAACCAGTTAAAACAAATATTATAAGCGCAATATTTATAGGGATAAGTAAAAAAGGTAGTGGAACTCTGTAAGTTCCACCGGGTTCTTTTTTTATTCTCAAATATAGAACAGAAACTCCTGCGATAAGATATGCAAATAGAGTTCCAACATTTACAAGTTCAACAAGGTCTGTCAGCGGGACAGCACTTGCGACTATGCTCAAAAAAAATGCACCGAAAATCGTTGAAATATATGGAGTTTTGAATCTTGGATGCACCTTGGCAAAAGAAGAAAAAAGCAATCCATCTCTTGCAAGAGCATACATAACCCTCGTAAAGCCTAATCCCATAGTTATCATAACGCTGGTTATAGTGATTATAGCTCCTACTGCTATTATATTACCTATGAAAGTGTATCCGTGTATATACATAGCTTTTGCAAGAGGGTCAGCAACATTTAGCTCCTTATAATTGACTATGCCTGTAAGAGTAAAACTCACAGTAATATACAAAAATGTACTTATGAGCAAAGAAAGAATAATTCCTGCTGGAACAGTTTTTCTTGGGTTTTTTGCTTCTTCCGCAACAGTTGAAACTGCATCAAAACCAAGATAAGCGAAAACGATAATACTTGCTCCACGAAGAATACCAAACCATCCATAAGCATCTTCACCTTTGAAATTTTTAGAAGGTTCCGGGATAAATGGAGTAAGATTTTCTTTATTTACACCTATGAGAAAAAGCCCAACAAAAAGGAAAAGAAGGAGAGAAAAAATTTTTACAAAAACAATAAAAAGATTTACACTTGATGTTTCCTTTATTCCTATAAATAAAAGGATAAAAACCAAAATTACGACTATCAAGGCTATAAGGTCAAAGTGAAAATGCCAAAAAATTGTTACCTTCCCGCTTATTATGTCAGGGAAAGTTATTCCAAAATTTTTTTCAAGCAATGATCTAAAATACCCGGACCAACCGCTTGCAACAGCAGCAGTAGATAATCCATACTCCAAAATAAGATCCCAACCGACCATCCAAGCCAAAAACTCTCCCAAAGATGCATAAGCATAACTATAAGAACTACCTGCAACAGGAAATCTTGAACTTAACTCTGCATAAACAAGAGCACTAACAAGTACAGTAAGACCTGTTAGAACAAAAGATAAAACTATTGCTGGTCCGGCATAATTTGCAGCAACCTGACCAGTAATAACAAAAATACCAGCACCTATTATAGCTCCAATCCCTATTGATGTCAGGTCTAAAACTCCAAGCTTCCTTGCAAACTGGGACTTATCTAAATCATATACCCTCCTCCTAAAAATATCCGCCATAGCTCATAACCCCCTATGACAGAAAATTCATAAGCTCGGAATACAAATAACCAAAGATAACAAATTAGTAAATTTGAGATAAATTTCTCAAAAGATTAAATTTAAAAGATAAAAACCAATAGAAACATAAGCAAGAAGACAAAAAATAATAGGAAATTGAAGCAATCAAAAAGCTATGCTTGTTTATGAAAAAGAATATGATGTCATAGTTGTAGGGGGAGGACACGCAGGATGTGAAGCCGCCCTTGCTGCTGCAAGAATGGGATGCAAAACACTCCTCCTTTCAGGAGATATAGAAAAAATTGCTCAAATGTCCTGTAATCCATCAATAGGAGGTTTGGGAAAAGGACACCTCGTCAAGGAAATAGATGCTCTCGGAGGAGAAATGGGAAAAAATACAGATAAAACGGGAATTCATTTCAAAAGGCTCAATACCTCAAAGGGACCAGCAGTAAGAGGAACTCGGGCTCAGTGTGATAGAACCCTTTATAGACATCAGATGCAAAAAACTCTATGGCAAACTCCAAACCTTGAAATAAAGCTCGGACATGTCGTAGATATATGGGTTGAAGAAAAAAACGGAAAAAGAAAAGTAAAAGGCGTAAAGATAGATCTTGGAGTTATATTTTTAGCAAAAGCTGTTGTAATATCAACAGGAACATTTCTTGGAGGGAAAATTTTTATCGGACACGATTCATTAGAAGGTGGAAGGCTCGGAGAAAAACCCTCAATAGGTCTTTCTGAATCTCTAAGAAAACTTGGATTCAAGTTAGGTAGATTGAAAACTGGAACCCCAGCAAGACTTGACGCTAATACAATTGATTTCTCTTCACTACAAAAAGAAGAATCAGACTATCCCCCACCCCACTTTTCCTTTTCAACAAAAAAAATAACTCAAAAGCTAATTCCAGTTTATATAACTCATACAACACCCGAAACTCACAAAATAATTCTTGAAAATCTCACAAGATCTGCGATGTATGGAGGTTTGATAAAAGGAATAGGTGTAAGGTATTGCCCATCAATTGAAGATAAAGTTGTAAGGTTTGGACACAGAGATAAACATATTGTTTTCCTTGAACCAGATGGCTACGATACAAGAGAAATTTACCCAGCCGGAATATCAACAAGTCTTCCTTACGATGTTCAACTGAAATTTTTGAGAACAATTCCAGGACTTGAAAAAGTTGAGATAATAAGACCTGCCTACGCTGTGGAATACGATTTTTCCGATCCGACCCAACTTTATCATACACTTGAAACAAAGCTTGTAGATGGATTATTCTTTGCAGGACAGATAAACGGGACAACTGGGTATGAGGAAGCCGCAGCTCAAGGTCTTATTGCAGGAATAAACGCAGCTTTGAAAGCCAAAGGAGAAGAACCAATAATAATTTCACGAGAAAAAGCTTATATTGGAATACTTATAGATGACCTTGTGGTGAAGGGAACAGATGAACCTTATAGAATGTTCACATCAAGAGCAGAGTTCAGGTTGCTTTTGCGTGAAGATAATGCAGACCTGAGATTAAGGGAAATAGGTAGGAAGTTAGGACTTGTTTCAGACGATGAGTGGAGAGAATTTTGTGAGAAGAAAAAGAAAATAGAAAAGCTCCTCGAAATTCTTGAATCAAAAAAGATAACGCCAAAGAAAGAAAATGTTGAGAAACTCAAAGAATTAGGGATTGAAGGAGAGCTTTCAAAACCACTGACCTTAAAAGATTTGCTCAAAAGACCCGGAGCAAACCTTGATAAACTCAAATATTTCGCAAATGAAATTGATGAGTTTGATGAAGAAGTAAAAGAAGAAGTAGAAATATCTGCAAAATATGAAGGATACATAAATCAGGAACTTGAAAGGGCAAGGTATTTGAGGCAACTTGAAAAGTGGAAAGTTCCCGACGATCTTGATATAGATTCCATTCCAACCTTATCAAATGAGATAAAAGAGAAGCTAAAAAAATATGCACCTTCTAACCTGCGTGAAGCGAGCTTGATCCCAGGAATGACCCCAGCCGCAATTTTGAACCTACAAATATACATAAAATACCACCAAGAAGAAAAAAGAAAAGTTTCGTTTTAAAGTCTCATTAATGGAGCAGATCTCCTTTCTTCTGAAACTGATAGAGGAGAAAAAAATAAAAAAGAAAAAACAAGGAGAGGAAAAACAATTAGAGGAAAAAGAACAAGGAGGATCAGGAAAGGCAGGACTTAAATCACGAGAAAGCGAATCATTAAAATTAATGTGGAGTGAAATTTCAGATGGAATAAAATTTTTAAAAGCACTCTCCCCATCCCAGAAAATAGTCATAATAGCAGAAGTAAAAAAAGCTTCACCCTCTGCTGGGAAAATAAAAGAAACTGATGTTGTAGAACTGGCAAAAATTTATCAGAATGGAGGAGCAGACGCAATTTCTGTTCTGACAGAGGAAAATTATTTTGGAGGTTCAAAAGATGATCTTTTCAAAGTTGCAAAATCCATAAATCTTCCGGTATTGAGAAAAGACTTCATAATATACGAATATGAAATTTATGAGACAAAAAAATTGGGAGCAAGTTCAATTTTACTTATATCAGAAGCACTTGAACACAAGAAACTTGAAGAATTTATAAAATTAACTCAAAATGTAAATCTTGAACCTCTCGTCGAGTGCTTTTCAGAAGAAGGAATGGAAAAAATAATTAAACTGAAAAACCAACCAAAAATCATCGGGATAAACAGCAGAAATTTACACACGCTCGAAGTTGATCTCAATAGAATAAAACAAATCTATAAAAAGTTCAGGAAATTTCTTGAAAACAAAATAGTTGTTGCCGAAAGCGGAATCAAAACAAAAAAAGATATATCATCAATAGTGAAAGAAGGAATAACAAGATTTCTTATAGGAGAAACTTTGATGAAATCTGAAAACCCAGCAGAAACTATAAAGGAATTCAAATCCGCTTTCTCTGAACAAAAATAGATATCACACCAGAAATTACCAAAATTTTACACAACAGACAGAAAAACAAGTAAATTAAAATGATATGACAGGAGCAAGAAAAATTAAAATAGAAGCTCAAAGAATGACAGGAGCCAAAATAATAGTTGAAACTCTCAAAAGACTTGGAATAGACACTATATTCGGTCTGCCGGGAGGAGTTGTCCTTTTGCTTTATGACGAACTTATGAAAGATGGAAAAATAAGGCATATTCTTGTAAGGCACGAGCAAGGTGCAACTCATATGGCGGAAGGATATGCAAAAGCATCAGGCAAACCAGGGGTAGTTCTGGTAACATCAGGTCCCGGAGCTACTAATACAATAACCGGGATTGCAGACGCTTACATGGATTCTGTTCCTTTATTTGTAATGACCGGACAAGTTCCAACCTATTTTATGGGAAATGACGCTTTCCAGGAAACAGATTCTGTTGGGATAACTCGTCCGATAACAAAATACAATGTAGTAGTAACCAAAACAGAAATGCTCTCATATGAACTTATAAAAGCGTATCAGATATGTCAGATGGGAAGACCAGGTCCAGTTGTAGTAGATCTGCCAAAAGATGTTATAACTGCGGAAACAGAATTTATTTTCCCAGAGAAAATCAATATACCGGAAAAATTCAAGTATGAAGGAAACGAAAAGCAGATAAAAATTGCAATAGAAACTCTGCTCAAATCCGAAAAACCGATAATATATGGTGGAGGCGGAATAATAGCCTCAGGAGCCCACGAGGAACTTGAAGAACTTGTAGATATTCTTGGAATTCCAGTAACTTTAACCCTTATGGGACTTGGCGGATTTGACGGAACAAGACCAGAATTTTTAGGTATGCTTGGAATGCACGGAACTTACACAGCAAACATGGCTATAAACAACTCAGATTTGGTGTTCGCAATAGGTGCAAGATTTGACGACAGAGTTACAGGAAATGTAGAATATTTCGCTCCACTCGCAAAAATAATACATATAGATATAGACCCAGCCTCAATATCAAAGAACATAGATATAGACATACCAATTGTTGGAGATGCAAAAAATGTACTTAAAAAAATGATTCAAATAATAAAAAGCGAAGTTCCAAAATCTGAGATAAAAAAATTCAGAGAAAGAATTGAGCCTTGGTGGATAAAAATAAGAGAGTGGCAGAAAAAATTTCCTCTCACATACCAGAAATCTCAAAACATAATAAAGCCACAAGAACTTATAGAAACAACTTATGAGATCACAAAAAATGAAAGCGTGATAATAACAACAGATGTTGGACAGCACCAGATGTGGGCAGCTCAGTACTACAAAATAAAAGAACCAAGAACATGGATAACCTCAGGAGGACTTGGGACCATGGGATTTGGATTCCCTGCAGCAATAGGAGCAAAAATTGCAAAACCATCAAAACTTGCTATATGTTTTGCAGGAGACGGAAGCTTTCAGATGAATATGCAAGAAATTGCCACAGCAGTAGAAGAAAAAGTAGGAGTTAGAGTAATAATTTTCAATAATGGAGAACACGGGATGGTTGCACAGTGGCAGAGAAAGTTTTATGGGAGAAGATATGCGGCATCCCAGTTTCGAGTTCAACCAGACTACAAAAAACTCGCAGAAGCTTTTGGAGCAATAGGCTACAAAATAGAGCATCCCTCCGAGCTCAAAGAAAAGCTAAAAAAAGCTATATTTGAAGAACCAGATGATATCCCGGTAATAATAGATGTGAAAGTTGATCCAGAAGAAGATGTTTATCCTATGGTTCCTCCCGGTTCACCTCCAACAGAGATGCTTCTTTCATAACTAAACTTGAAAGCGTAGAAAGCTCTTTTTCGTCAAAAATATTTAAAACAGGAAGTTCTATTTTAACAGGGGTTATACATATAAACCCATCTTCCAAAATGAAATAATCAAGTTCCTTCAAATTTTCAACTCCATCAGAATTTACTTTGAGTTCTTTTGATCCTAAAAACCAAAAATCTCTACCCCTTGGGTCCTGAAAATGTATTGCCCGCTCACCATAAGCTGCCTGTGATAGCTTACCAAATTTTATACCTTTTATCTCCTTTGCGTGTCTGAAAAAAGGAAAATTTATGTTTATAACAACTCTCTTTGGAGGAGGATTTTCAAGAAAGAATTCTATAATTTTGCGTGTCATTTTTGCTACAACTTCTAAATCTCCGGTTTTCCCTTCTTTTGCCCTTGCAGAAACTGCAAAAGAGGTTATTCCAAGCAAAGCTCCCTCCATCGCTCCACCAAATGTTCCAGAATACAGTATATAATCTCCTACATTTTCTCCAAGATTTATCCCTGAAACAACAATATCTGGAATATCTTCAAGGATACCGTTTACGGCTATGTTGACACAGTCAGCAGGGTTTCCATCTACTTTGAAAGTTCTGTCTCCAACTTTTGCAACTCTTATTGCCTGTGTTATAGTTATAGAATGCCCTGAGCCGGATTTATCTTCCCATGTAGCAAATGCCCAAACATCCCCCAACTTTTCTAACTCCTTCTTTATAGCTAAAAGCCCGGGAGAATCTATTCCGTCGTCATTAGTCAAGAGTATGAGCATAAATTGTGAAATTTAAGATTAAAGTAAAATCTAAAAGAAAAATACGGTAAAATTGAAGAAAAGTACGGTAAATTTAAAAGAAAATGTAGAAAAGGTGTATTTGATTTGCTATTTTTTATTTTGATTTTGCGCCCGTAGTTCAGAGGAAGAACATTGGGCTCCGGACCCAAAGGTCGTGGGTTCAAATCCCACCGGGCGCACTTATAAAATAAGTGCTACAAAAAATATCTTTTCCCAAAAGCAAAAAACTCTTTGAAGAAGCTAAAAAGCTCATACCATCAGGAGTCAATTCCCCTGTCAGATCGTTCTGGCAAGTCCAATCAGATCCAATCTTTGTAAAAAAAGCAAAAGGCTCAAAAATAATAACAGAAGATGGGAAAAAACTTTCAGACTTTGTGATGTCCTGGGGAGCAATAATTTTAGGACACTCACCAGACAAAGTAAAACAAGATATAAAAAAAGCTCTTGATAATGGTTTCTCTTTTGGCTTATGTCATAAAAAAGAGATTGAGTTTGCAAAGCTTCTTTCAAACCAGAACTTTATTTTCAGAGCTACAAATTCAGGAACAGAAGCTACGATGAGCGCGGTAAGAGTAGCAAGAGGATTTACTGAAAGAAAATTCATAATAAAGTTTTCAGGATGCTTTCACGGACATGCAGATCAATTTTTAACGCAAGCAGGCTCCGGACTCGCAACATTCAGCATACCATCATCATCAGGCGTCCCCCAAGAATTTACAGCTTGCACTATAACTTTACCGTTCAACGCAGAAGATGAAATAATTGAAGAGGCATTCAAAAAATATGAAATCGCAGGAGTAATATTAGAAGTGGTACCGGCAAACATGGGAATAGTGCCTCCGGAAGAAAGCTTCATAAAAAAACTATATTCACTTTGCAAAAAATATTCAGCATTACTTATCTATGACGAAGTCGTAACAGGATTCAGAGTAGCTTGGGGGGGACTCGGAGCTAAAAAGAAAGTTGAGCTTTTAGTATTTGATGAAGAGGGTCAAAGAGAAATCAGCTTTGATATTCCCGAACCAGATATGCTAACATTTGGTAAGGTAATAGGCGGAGGATTACCAATAGGAGCGTTCGGAGGGAAAAAAGAAATAATGAACATACTGGCTCCATCTGGTAAGGTATATCAGGCTGGAACCTTGGCTGGAAATCCTATTTCACTTTCCGCCGGCATATCAACTTTAAGCCAAATTTCAAAACAGAAAAACTTTTACGAAAAGCTCAGAAAAAAAACACTTGATCTCTTCTCCACATTAAAAGAAGGTTTTTCAAAAAAAGGAATTGCAGTATCAATTATCATGGAGACAGGAATGCTCTCCGTTTTCTTCCGAGGCAAAGTTCCCAAAAATTTTGATGAAGCCAAAAACTCAGATTTAGATATGTTCAAAAAGTTCTTCAATTCCTTACTGAAAAATGGTGTTTTAATTCCTCCATCTCCTTTTGAAGCTTGGTTCCTTTCAATTTCCCACTCAGAAGAAGATATTGAAAAATTTTCAAAAGCTATAAATCAAATCTAATTCATACTTCAAATGCATAAAGGATTTTTTTCTTTCAGAGAAAAATCAGCTCTTATAAAAAATGCGTTTATTGTAGATAAAAACAAAGAAAGAGAGGCTGACATCTTTATAAAGGATGGAATAATTTCAGAGATAGGCAGAGGACTAAAAAGAAAAACAGAGAAAGAAATAAATGCGTCAGGATTTATTGTGATCCCGGGAGCTGTTGATATTCATTTTCACATCAGGGAACCTGGTAAGCCCTATGAAGAAGATATTTTATCTGGAACCCGAGCTGCTGCACACGGAGGAATTACAAGCCTTCTTATGATGCCAAATACAAATCCACCTGTGGATAATCCTCAAATTGTAGCTTTCGTTGTAAAAAAAGCATATGAAAAAAGCAAGGTAAGAATTTTTCCTACTGGATGCGCAACGGAAGGAAGAAAAGGAGAAAAAATCTCAGAATACGGACTGATGAAAAAAGAGGGAATAATAGCAGTAACAGATGATGGTAGAGCAATAAAATCATCTTTTGCAGCAAGAAAAGCCCTTGAATATTCAAAGAATTTCTCTCTACCAGTAATTGAGCATCCAGAAGATCCTGAACTCTCGGGAGACGCAAACGAAGGGATTCTTACAGCAAAGTTTGGTCTAACTCCATATCCCGCTGCCTCAGAAGAAATAATAGCTGCAAGAGACACAATTTTAGCTTTACATACTCAGGCACATTTACACCTTACCCACATATCAACAAAAGGTACAGCTGAAATCATAAAGATAGCAAAAGAGAAGATAAGAAAATACGGAATTAATTCCAAAATAACATGCGATGTTACTCCCCATCATCTTCTTTTGACCGAAAATGATGTTGACATCACAAATTCAAACTTTAAAGTAAACCCTCCACTGAGATCGGAAAAAGATAGGGATTATCTTATTCAAGCGATCCAGGATGGCATAATTGATTGTGTAGCATCAGATCATGCACCACACCCTGATTTTGAAAAGATAAAAGATTTTTCATCTTCTCCGCCCGGAATATCTCATGCAGATATTTTTTTACCCCTATGCTTTAAACTTGTTTTAGATGAAGTGATTTCACTGCAAAAACTCACCGAACTTATATCTTATAATCCCGCAAAAATATTTGGGTTAAATTGCGGAGAAATAAAAGAAGGAAAATGGGCTGATATAGTCATATTTGATCCAGGAAAAGAGTTTATAGTTTCAGAAGAAATAATTTTTTCAAGGGGGAAAAATTGTCCGTACATAGGTTGGAAACTCAAAGGAGCTGTAAAAAAAACAATCGTTGCAGGAAATATAGTCTATGATTCAGAAATCGACGAATAAATTGCTACATGACTTTTCAAATTTTTGATTTCTGAAAACCTCAAATTTTTTTGAAATACCCGAATTTTTCAGATCTAATTTTTTCAGGAAAAAATAAATTTTTCAAGAAAATTGAAGCACAGATTTTTCATATCAGAGAAAACTTTATTATCCACTTTTTGCCATTCTTTTATATCTACTCCTGCCTCTTTTAATTCATCCTCTGAATTTTCTGCCCAATCAAAAACCATATCTTTATTTACTTCAATGTGGAACTGCAACCCAACAGCCTTACCATAAACAAAACCCTGATTTTCATAAAGTTTAGATGAAAAAACCCTTTTTGCCCCTTTTGGCAGATAAAATGTGTCCCCGTGCCAGTGGAAAGCAATAAAGCTATCCGGGAAATCAGAAAAAAGCTCATCATTTTGAACCTTGAAAACTTCATAAAACCCTATTTCCTTTTTCCCACCCGGAAAGACTTTCTCTCCAAGGACATGTGCTAAAATTTGAGAACCAAGACATATTCCTAAAATCTTCTTGTTTTCTTTGAGAAACCTTTCAACTATATCAAATGAAGTTTTGAGAAACTTAAATTTATCTGCTTCATAGACACCCATATATCCTCCAAGAACTACTAAAATATCAGATTGTTCTACTAACTTTTCATCAGGTTTTTGCTCAGCGACATCTATATACCTGAAAGTTAATTCCCTTTCTCTGAGGAAATCTTCTATTATTCCAAGGTGTTCATGTTTTACATGCCTTATTGCCAAAATTCTCATACATTCATAAATTATACCTTTTTCATTTTTATATTTTATTTTATTTATTTTATGAACAAAAAAATTTATAGATTTAGGGGAAAATAGAAAAATTTTTTGTTATGAAGACGGATATAAGGAAGCTGTTTTCTGATGCTGTAATAATATCTTTATGTTGGTTCGGCTCATACTATATAAGAGATTTCTTATCTCCGGTTTTCGGTTATGAAATAAACCCATTTATAAACTATGTCATAGCATACCCTTTTATTTTGATATTCTGGATAGTTACCGCCCTATATGTTGGGGTATATAAGAAGTATGGTCAGAAAGAAATAAACGAGATTGTAAGAGGTTTTAAAGCTTGGATGATAAGCTTTCTTATTTCTATGTCATTTGCATTTCTTGTAAGGGAACTAAATCTTTCAAGGTCTGTTCTTTTGATATTTTCAGTAATCTGTTTTATACTTTTGACCTTTAAAAATTACGCTTTCGGTGAAGAAGAATTAAAGAAAGCTTTAATAGTAGGAACAGGTCCGTTGAGCATAAGAGTGATGCAAAAAATAGAGGATATGGGAAACTACAAGATAGTCGGACTTATATCAACATCAAAAGAGTTCGTCGGAAAAATCATAGACAACTATGAAGTGAAAGGCACAATATCTTCACTGAAAGAAATAATAAAGTCAGAAAATGTAGATGTAGTCATATTTGCAGATGAGAAACTCCCACTATCAGCAGTAATGAGCATAATATCTAATATGGATATCAAAGATGTGGCTTTCTTTATAGTTTCACAAGGCTTTGAAGCAGTAAAATACGGACTAAATGTTGAGTTCATAGGTAGCCTACCATTAGTTGAATTAGGATTTGAAACTAAAAATCCTTTTTATGATGTTATAAAAAGAATTTTTGATTTCGTAGTATCTCTTATACTTCTTTTAATTCTGATACCAGTTTTCATAGTAATAGCAATAGCAATAAAGATTGATTCACCAGGACCTGTATTTTTTATTCAGGAAAGAGTAGGAAAAGACGGGAAAATATTCAAAGTTATCAAGTTCAGAACCATGTATAAAGATACACCCAAATTTGCACTCTCTCCACGCTCCCAAGGAGACCCAAGAATAACAAAAGTCGGCGCATTTTTGAGAAGATGGAGTTTAGATGAACTCCCACAACTTATAAATGTATTGAAAGGAGAAATGAGCCTCGTTGGTCCAAGACCTGAAATGCCACAAATAGTAGAAGAATATGAACCATGGCAAAGAGAAAGACTAAAAGTAAAACCAGGAATAACTGGAATATGGCAAATTCTCGGGAGAAAAGACCTACCTCTTGAAAAGAATATCCAATACGACCTCATTTATGTAAAAAATAGATCTTTCTTACTTGATATAATAATAATACTTAAAACAATACCACTCGTAATAAAAGGAAAGGGAGCATACTAATTGATGAAGCATACTAAGGGAAGGAGCATACTAATGTAATAAAGCTTCACCGGGAACCAAAAAATTCTTAGAACCTACTCCATCAACTGAACCTAACAACTTAACCTTAATCAAATCCCCAGGTTTATAATTTTCCTTTGCCTGGAAAAACACTTGTATATAATTTTCAGTAGTTCCTGTAAAAAAATTATTATCTATTCTCTCTTCAATTAAAGCATAAAACTCTTGTCCTGCACACATCTTTATAAAGTTTTTTCTTTTTTCTTGAGCCAAATTTATAAGTTCCTTAACCCTTGCTTTGACTTCAACATCAGGAACTCTCTTCATAAAGTAAGCCGGAGTTCTCGGTCTTGCAGAAAAAGGGAAAACATGAATATGTCCTACCGGAGAATTCTTGAGGTTATCAAAAGTAATCTTGAAATCTTCTTCTGTTTCACCTGGGAAACCGACAATTATATCTGTTCCTATGCAAGCATACCTGAAAATACCAAGAAGTTTTTGAGAATCTGACAGAAAATCTTCAAATGTATGCCATCTTCTCATTAGCCTCAAAATTTTATTTGAACCGGACTGAACAGAAATATGAAAGTGAGGACAAAAAATTTTCTCCCCAAGAGAAAGCCCTTCAAGGAAATCATCATCTATCTCTCCCGGAGACAAAGAAGCAAATCTAATTCTAAAATCAGAAAACCTGTAAAAAATTTTCGCTATCTCTTTCACAAGTTTTCCAAAAGTTATGCCAGATGAATCAGATTTTCCAAACTTCCCGTACAAAGCAAGATGAGTTCCTACAAGAACTACCTCCTTTATCCCCAAATCGTAGTACCTTTTTATAGAATCAATTACCTTCGATTTATCAAGGAATCTTGGGAGACCACGAGTTAAAGGAATAGAACAGAAAGTACAAAACCTTGAACAACCTTCTTGTATTTTCAGATAGACTCTGTGTCTTGGAAATAGTTCCGGAGAAAAAAATTCAACATCATCTTCTATTGGTAAAAAATGATCTGGTCTTTTGAGGTTGAAAATTATTTTTTGCTCACCTTTTTGATTATCTTTTGACTTACCTTTTTGATTATCTTTTAGATCATCTTTTGACTCATCTCCCCTGCTCTCTTCCCCTTTTACAGTTTTACTTACACTATTATCAAGATTATTGTGCATGTTATCGTCAAAGTTATCTTTTATCTTTTGAATTCCATTCTCCAAAAAATCCCTGCTTGCTTTATCATCTATTGTCTTATTGTTTATTACTTTGCTTATTATTTTTGAAATATTGTCTTGTGAGTAATTTCCAGCCCCCAGAACGAAATCTGCTCCGAGACTTAAAATCTTATCTGGGTCAAGGTTAGAAAGACAACCGGAGACTAAAACTTTTTTCCCGTACCTTTTCGCTCTTCTTACATACTTTGCTAACTCCTTTTCAGCATCCTCTGTGACAGAACATGAATTTAAAATTACAAGATCTGAATCTTCAATCTCACTCTCCTGAAAATCGACATAGTTTTTAATCTTGCTGAGAATATAAAACAGGTCTGCAAAATTTGTTTTACACCCAAAGTTCTTTGAGTATATTTTTATTCTGTTCCTATGAGGCGACATGTTTTTTTATTCTGGATGTTATATTTTTAGCTTGCTATATTCTTTCAAATTCTTTCTATCTTTTGATATATCGCAACATCTCATTTTTTGTAATTTTCAAGATCTCCTCTACAATTTTATTCTTATCTTGGTATTTGGCAATTTCTGGAAAGTTTTTGACTATAAAATTAAAACCGGCAGCATTTTTGTGTCCCCCACCTCCATATTTTCTTGCTATTTCGGCTACATCTATATTTCCTTGGGACCTCATACTAACTTTGAAAACTCCTGGTTGTTTTTCCCTCACAAAAATTGAAGCCAAAACACCATCAATTCCCCTTATCATATCTATAAATTCATCTGAATCCTCATCCTTCGCCCCCGATTTCTCAAAGTCTTCAAGAAGGAGATATGAAGTAGATATGTAGTCTTCAAGCTTTATCCTTGAAAGGAAAAATGAGAGCAATTTATATTTCCTTAAAGTAGCATATTTTAAAGTTTTCATAACAGCTTGAAGGTCTGCTCCACTTTCAACAAGTTCCGCTGCAATTCTTAATGATTCTGAATTAACAGTTGGAAGGATAAATCCCATAGTATCTTTGGCTATTGCAGCATAAATATTCGTTGCAATCTCCGGCGTTATTTTAACTTCGAGCTCTTTGAGAACCTTATATACTAAGACCCCACACGCAGGAGCATACGGTTCCACATAATTGAATGTTCCAAAATTTTCACCCTTTGAATGGTGATCTATATTAACTATTGTTGTACGAACAGCTAAACTTTTCGCTTCTTCACCTATTCTATCTAATGTAGCACAATCCACAACACAAAATATATCAGGGATAAAATCAGGTAAATAAGTTTTTAGCTTTTCATAACCTGGTAAAAACTTTGCACTTTCAAGTCCATCTTTATTATAAATAAAGACTTTTTTCCCGAGCTTCTCAAGAGAAAGTCCCAAAGCTAATGATGAACCTATTGCATCTGGTTCTGGACCTTCATGAGAAGCTATAACAACGGTATCTGCTTCCAATAGAGCTTGGGCTACGACCTTTCTTGGGTGAAGAGAACTACTATCCTTTTCAATATTCTCAACCATAAAAAACAATATAGATTAAAACAAAGGAGAAAATTAGAAATAAAGTCAGAAAAATTTCAATTTACACTAAAAGTTGATTTTTATTTTACTTACGCCCTTCTCTTTTTAGTCCGAAAAAGTGAGATAATTAAATAGGAAATCAAACCAAAATAAGTTGCAACCAAAGAAAAAGGTTCCAAAACATAGGAGGAGCAAGAACATCCAGCAACACCCGAAGTTCCATCTTGATTTTTGGGCTTCGTTCCAAAAGTAGTATTGGGATTCTGAACCTTTACCTGCCAAATTTTAACCTGATCTGCAACACAATTTGATGCCCGTAATGAAAACCTTGAAACTCCTTCTGATTGAGGGGTTTTCCATACGATTTCTTCGCTCCCTTCGTATGTATTCAATACTTTCACTCTACTACCATCAGAGAATTTCGCGCCATCTGGTTCTATTATTTCTAACAAAACAGGTGGGGTTCCTTGAACAGAAAGCTTTGCTCTATATTCACTCCCTGGGGAAGCAAAATCAAACTTCTCTACTTCCTTAATACTTGGACTTCTCGGAGAAACATCTTGCGAACTCGTTGTCGCACCTATATTTATTCTATCAGAAAATTTTTCAAAAATAGCAATAAGAACATCATGAGGTTTTCCTTCGTACCCATACGCTGCGGTTGTAGAATCTGGGAATACATCCCCTGATTTCCAGAAATCATTTGGTTGGCTTTCTAAGCATTTTACCGAATCTTTATTTATATCCGTTCTTTCAAACCTCCAAACATCGGAATAAGTTTTAGTATTTTCATCATATTTGAAAGGTAAAACAACTCTCACACCATAATGATTTGAACATGTAATGAAGTTCCCCTTACTATCTTTTACTTCGCCGCAAGAATTTGCACACCCAGGATAACATTCATAGACATTCACGGAGTTTGAACCAATACCGGAATTTACTATGTTTTCATCAATATGCCATATTAGAACTCCCTCGGAGGGAAAATCTCCGTCAAACAATTCTCTTTTTCTGAATTCAACAAGGAAATATTCTGTCTGAGATGCACCTCCATAAGTCGGTATCTTTACAAAGAATTTGGAGTATGAAGTTGAAGAAATAGCTTCACAGAAATCATAAGTTACAAGTTTTGGGAAAGCCCATCCCAGATAAATTTTCTCCCACGGTGAAAGATTTGATGGCAAAGTTCCAAGAGGGTCCCCTTTGTATAAACCATATCCCATAAGAGAGTATGGTCCAACACCACAAGATTGAATCCCTCCCCCTGAATATCCAGCATCATACAAATCTGGTAGTCCGAGAAGATGACCAAATTCGTGAGCCATAAGTCCCATATTACCTTTGGGGAATATCTCAGAAATACCTGCTGCGACGACCCCACCTCTTATAATTTTCCCCTCTTGTGTATTAATATATGTGTAAAAGGCATGAGACCAAATATCACAACATCTTGAATCATCATATGAGTAAGGTAGAGTTTCCCCTCCCTGTCCTGAATGTATAATAATAAAGCAATCCACACTTCCATCTGAATTTCCGTCAAACTTTGAGAAATCTATATCTTTGTCCGCAATTTCAATAAGATCTTTTGCAAGATTTTGCGCTCCGCTACCCATTCCACAGTAATTTCGTGAGCTCCCATTCTTTACTCCACAAGCATAATCCGAAAGTGTTGAAGAAACCTTGTAAGGTCCGAAAACCTCTCCACTTATTCTTAATTCTCCCTGAGAGTTTATAAGCCAAAAGTCTCTAAATGATGGGAATTTATAGATGGTATTTGAAGTTATTGAGCCAAGCATAAGCTCAGAAAAATATGACTTTGGATCAGCGGATATATCTCTTCCCATATTGAAATTTTTATCTTGGAATTCTACCAAAATAACAACACATCTTACATCACCTTTTCGTGGCGACACCTGTTTTGGAGTTATTAAAGCCTCGGGGGAAATTCTCATCAAAGATTTTGATGATTTGAAACCGAGCCTTGTTGGCGTCCAAACCCCGGGGTACGGTGGAGCAGATAAAACATCAAACTGAAATGGCGGAAATAAAAACAATAAAAAAGCAAAAACAACGAAAAAAAACATCGGCATATTGATAAATTAAAATTATAATCAAAGATTTTTTATTTTGTCGTAAGTTTTATAGAAGCAAGATTCATTCAGAAGAATACGGAATTTTTTTTGCTCCAAAAATTGTATCTTGTAAATATATTCCTATATCAAGGAGTTTTTTTCTTATCTCATCGGCTTCCTGAAATTTTTTTTGTCTCCTCAATTCTTCTCTTTTCTCCACTAACCCACAAACTTCATCGTAAGAAATTCCATACTCCTTACATCTCCTCATAACCTCTTCCTCAATAAAACTTTTTTGAGATATAAGAGGTATTTTCCCAAAAATTCCTGTTGCCTCATATATTTTTTTCAGAAAAGATAAGAACCTTACAAGTTCATCTTTTGAATTTGATTTTCTGACCTCTTCAAAAGCTGAAAAAACCAGAGAAAATGCAGAGGGAGTATTGAAATCGTCATCCATAAGTTTGCAGAAAGAATCTATAAGATTTTTTACTTTGCTGTCATCTTTCATTTTTTCTATTTCATCTTCCCTGATTTTCGCTTTTTCGGCTTCAAATTCCAGAGTGTAATAAAAATTGATAAGAGCTTTTTCATCTTTTTTGATATTATCATCCGAGAACTCCACAGGGCTCCTATAATGGTACTTAGCGATGTAGAACTTTATAACTTCTGGGTGAAACTTTTTAAGAAGTTGGGGGATATCTACAACATTTCCCAAAGATTTTGACATTTTTTCTCCTTTGAGTGTAAGATGACCTGTATGCAACCAATATTTGGCAAAACCTTTCCCTGTTGCAGCACGAGATTGAGCAATCTCGTTTTCGTGATGTGGAAAAATGAGGTCTTGCCCACCCCCGTGAATATCAAATTCTTCTCCAAGATATTTCATACTCATAGCAGAACACTCTATGTGCCAGCCCGGTCTTCCTTCACCCCAGGGGGATTTCCATGATGGTTCATCTTCGTATCTTTTAGCTTTCCACAAAGCAAAATCAAGTGGATTTTTCTTATTTTCACCTGGTTCAACCCTTGCACCAGCGAGCAAATTTTCAGTAGAAATACCGGAAAGCTTTCCGTAATCTTTAAAGCTTGGAACATGAAAATAAACATCTCCATCTACTGCGTAAGCGTATCCATTATTTATTATTTTTTTTATGAGTTCTATTATATCTGGTATATGTTCCGTCACTTTTGGTTCAAAGTCAGGGGTTAAGAGTTCAAAATGAGCTATATCTTCTTTAAAAAGATTTATATACTTTGATGCAACATCATAAGCTGAAATTCCTTCTTGTCTCGCTCTACTGATGATCTTATCGTCTATATCTGTAAAGTTTCTAACAAAAGTCACTTTAAATCCTCTAAATTTCATGTATCTTATAATGACATCAAAAGGTATAAAGCTTCTCAAATGACCTATGTGCATCCTATCATATACTGTAAGACCGCAAACATAGATTCTCACCTCGTCTTTGTAAAGTGGGATAAAATCTTGATAGGCTCCACCATAAGTGTTTCTGACTTTCATTTTTTCAAAGATGAAATTAATCTTTTAAATTTCTTATTTACCTTTCTCAATTTTAGATTTAAAAAACTTTATTCTTCTTCTATTTTTATCTGCTTTGCGTCAATCCATAGACCCTCTATATCGTAAAATCTTCTCGCCTCCTCCTCAAAAACATGTAGAATAATTTCTCCCATATCAACTATGTTCCACTGAGATTTCTCATTTGAATCAGAAAACAAAATAGAAATTCCGAGCTCATCTGCCTTTTCTTCTATTTCATCAATTATAGCTTTCCTGTGAACGCCACCATATGCTGTACATATAACGAGGAAATCAGCAATATGCTCAAAGTTTCGTAAGTCTATCACTACTATATCCTTACCCTTTTTTGACAAAATCACATCAACTATTTTCATCAACTTCTCACCAACTGAACCGATAAGAAGAAGCTTATCTTTGTTGATATCCCAGAAATGCTTTGATTTCTCAACTTTCAAATTCGGTATCTTCCTCTCCATTAAAACAATATCTTCTACGATAATATAATTAATAAGATTACAGATGTATTTTATAAAACAGCACTAATTTTTTATAATAAGCAAAAATTTATGAGTTAAAAGAGTTATAAAATAAGCAGGAGAAAAGAAATTTAAAAGACAAAATAAATGAAGGATTTAAATAAAAAATGAAAAACTCTGAAAGAAAGAAAGAGAAAAATATAAATTGGAAATTATCAAGAAAGATACTTTACAAGTCTCACATTATTTTAACCTTTATTCTTACAATCATTTCTCTCTTACCTCTATCCACAATTGAAGTTTTTGGGCAACAGAAAAAGGGAGAAAAAGCGGGAGAGAAAAAAACCGAAAGTTTTAAAATAGAACCTCCAAAAATAACAAGTTTTATACCTGAATCTACGGCAAGAGAAACAATTAAAATAGAAGGCAAAACATGCAAAAATTGCAAAGTCATTATTGAATTAAACGACTCAAAGACAGAAATAAAAGTGGAAAAAGATGGAAAATTTGAACATATTATTAAGCTCGAAAAGAACAAACAGAATTTTATAAGAATATACTCTTACTCAGATGGAGTAAGCTCTGAATTTATTGAATACAGCATAGTTCAGAAGGAGCTCCCTTTACCCAAAGATTTTAATGAAGCACCAAAGATAGATAAAGGGTCAATCCCAAGCTTTACAAGAGAACCCGGGATAACGGTTTTTGGAAGAGCTTTACCTTTAACGAAAATTGTTGCCAAAGGAGGTTCAAGTCCAACGAGTACAATATCAGATAAAGATGGATACTTTGAAATTCTTGTATTCCTTAATTTTGATACCTTAAATGAAATAGAAATATACGCTGAGGATGAAAAAGGGTTTCTTTCCCAGAAAGAAAAAATAGAAATATATCAAATTACGAAAGCACCCCCAGCTCCGCGCCTTGAAAATCCTCCGGAAGCCACAAATGTTGAAAAAATAAAGCTCAAAGGGAAAGCGATACCAGAAATGAAAGTATTAGCTGAACTTTCAACAGGAGCTAAAATTGAAACATCCACAGACAGAAAAGGAGAGTTCGTAATTGATGTTCCACTAATACAAAATTCAGAAAATGTTGTAAGCCTTTTTACCGTTGATCCGGCTGGAAACCTTTCCGCACCAACAAGAGTAAAAATTGTTCAAGATTCAATCCCACCAGCACCACCCAAAATAGAGAAATTTCCATCAAGAGTAATTCAAGATAAAGCAACAGTAATAGGTAAAGGGGAACCAGAAACTAACATAATAGCTAAATCAGGAACAGCTGAAAAAGTTGTCGGAGTGGTAAGTAAAGTAGGCGATTTCGTAGTTGAAGTAGATGTCCTAAAATATGAAAGACAGGTAAGAAAAAACTTTATTCAAATATTTTTAGAGGACAAAGCAGGAAATAGGTCAGAACCTTCTTTGATTGTAATAGAAAGACTACCTGATATAAGAAGGCTCGTATTCGACCTTGGGGGGAGTTTCCATACATTCCACAACTTTGTAGGTAATCAATTTTTTTCTGAATTAAACCAATCTCCTTACAAATTTGTGGGATTTGGAGCAGAAATAGACGGGTTTTATATTTTGCAAAGAGGTAGTGGATTAGCCATAGGTGGAGTATTCGGGACATATATTATCCCAACTCAAAAAGTAAAGTTCCGAATTGAGGAAGATTTACCAGTAGAAGGTAAAATTGATGAACTATCTTTATCAAAAACTTTTATTGCATTTTCTCCAAAAGTTGTCCTCTTTGCAGAAAACTTTGATTTACTTTTCGGAGTAGATTTTGGAACAGTTATTCTAACAAAAGGAGCACCAGAGCCAGTAGAAGGAGTATATAAAAAAGTAACAAGATTGTACACGGGGTTTTTAGTCAGGCTCTCAGGGAAAATAAAGTATTTTTTAAACCCGTCCGTTGCGATATTTTTCAGTCCAGCAGTAGGCTCAGCTCCTATAAAAAATGTAAATAAAGAAGGACATACATTAGACGCTGGCGGGATAAGTTTGACATCAGGAATAAGCCTCAACTTTTGAGCTGATTTTGATTTACATTTTGAATTTTGATCTACTGTTGAGATAAAGCTTTCCTTTTTAATTCAAGCCATGGACTTCTTTCAACTATTGCAGTTTTGTATTGAAGTTTATCAGCGGCAAGTTTAAGAGATTTAAATGCCTCCTCTTTGGAAACCCCATCTAATTCAAACAAAACTGTTCCTGCTTTTACCCTTGCCTCATATCCTACGACATCTCCCTTTCCTCCTCCCATTCTTGTTTCAGCAGGTTTTTTGGTAACAGGTCTCCAAGGGAAAATTCTTATCCAGAGCTTTGCACTTGAAGGCAATGACCTCAAAATTGCAAGCCTACAAGCCTCTATTTGTCTTGCGGATATTCTTGCTGGCTGAAGAACTTTCAATCCATACTTACCAAAGACGACGGTATACCCTTGTGAAGCCTTTCCTCTTGTTCTCCCTTTCCTCCATTTTCTGTATTTTAACTTTTTTGGTTGGAGCAGAGACATATTTTATTTCCTCCTTTCTTTATCTTTTCTTATCTTATTTTTACCTCATAAGATTAAGACCAACACTATCTGATGTTAATTTTGAAATTTTTGTTATAAGTTTTGGATTTATGTTTTTTCCAAAAAGTTCATTATATCTTACTTCCTTTTGCAAAACTGAACCTTTTTCTTTCCCATAAAGTAAATCCATATAGAATATAATAGCAATAAACTTTTTATATGGATCAAGTTTTTCAAAAACTTCACTACTTATACTCAAAGTTTCACTTATCTGATTAGATAAATCAGAAGGTAAAGAGGAGAAAGTAGAGTAAATTAGTTCAAGGTCCTGCGGAGTAAGTCCCAACTTTCTAAGTAGTTGAGGATTTACCTTATACAGGAGCAAAGATACCTCATTGTACTTTTGTTTGAGGACTTTATCATCTTTTTTTCCTGTTGCTTGGAAGTAGTTCTCAATTGTTTTCTTTGCAACATCATACTTACCTCTTTTTATAAGAAAATCAACATATTCAGCAAGATAATCTGGATTATTTTGAGATAGCTCAAAAGCTCTTTTGTAATTTGTTTCAGCCAGGTCTTGATAACCTGGATTTTTCGAGTAAAGCCTTGCAAGCTTCATATAAGCTTCTGGATTAGTTTTATCATATTTCAGAACATTCTCCAAAGCAGAGATCAAGTCCTGCTCTTCAACTCCGATTTTCTCCAAAAGCAATGCATAATCATACCTCACCTTTCCGTCCCTTGCGAATCGGGAGTCAAGAGAGAAAAGTTTATCATAGAAACCTTTTGCTTCTTTGAGCTTTGATTTGTCATCAGATTCGGAAAACACTCTTGCAAGATACAAAAGGGCACTATCAGAAAAAGGATTTATCTCCAAGGCCTCTTTTAGTTCCCTTATTGCTTCCTCTTTTCTTTGAGTTTCAGCATAAATTCTTCCGAGCAAAATTTTGTATTCCGCAAGGGTCTTTCTCAATTCAGTATCATACTTTATTTCAGGTTTTTGCAGAATAAGTTCAATAGATTTTTTAGCAGGTTCTGACGCCTCATCATATCTTTGTAATTCAAAGAGAGCTAATGCCCTTTTAAAATATAAATCATGCCCTCCTCTTTCCCCCAGAATATCTATTGCTGTTCTCAAAGTTCTTTCAGCATCTTGGAATTTCATCATAGCCATGTATGTATCTGCAAGTTTGACATAAGAGGTAGCGTCAGAGGGTGAATAATCCACTGCCCTCTGATACATATAAACTGCATCCTCATATCTTTTTTCCTGCCTATATATATCTCCCATAGCTACATAAGGGTCAGAAAAATTCGCTTTTATCCTCACGGAAGCTCTGAACTTATCAAGAGCTTGGGTATTATTTCCTTTTCTCATAAGGGCTAAACCTTCTTCATAAAGTGAAAGAGCCACACAGAAGTTATCAAGGTCTTGAACTTTTGTGAGAATCCTCTCTGGGAGGCAGAAATATTTTTTGATTTCCTCTAACCTTTTTTTCCCAGAGCAGTCCCTTCCAATAACCTTTGATGAAACGCCATCTACCTCTGTTCTAATCTTACTCACAAAAGAGTCATAGATATCTTTCACATCTTGCAAAGCCAATTCTTTTATTTCTTGATCAAGCCCATTTACTTTTGGCTGAACCGACACATACACATTACAAAAATCTTGTTCTTTTGCTCCCGATAGCTCCTCTCTTATTTTTACATAACTTAATAGCGTATCCGAAACATCTGGTTTTACAGAGATTTGAAAACTACACATAAAGTCAAAACCATCCCTATCTTTATCTCCTTCTTTACAAATTGGTTCTTTTTTGAGCTGTTCAAATTTTTTCTTCACAACCTGATTTGAGAATGAAAGGAAGCGGGACGACCAAACCGTAATTTCTACCGTGTAAGATTCATCTTCTACATCAGGCTTAAAAGTTGATGAGGCTTTGAGTTCAGAATCCAAAAATGAAGTCTCTGGGTATTGGCTAATAGCTACGCCTCTTTTATCTATAACTTTAAGGAGAGATGATATAGCAACTTTCCTTATGATGGGCTGAATTCTCTGAAAGTTTTCTTCCGACAGACTTTCCGGTCTTTCTATCTTTGTAGAGACCTCAAAGTTATACTTTTTTGGTCCCCCACACGAAACGAAGATAATAAATAATAAACCTAACAAAATAAAATGGACAAAAACTCCTTTTTTCATCTTACATTCACCTCCATTAAAAATAAAGTAAAGCAAACAAAAAATGAAAATAAGCAATATAAATAATAATAAAATAATAAACAAAACAAATACTTTTAGTAATTCAAGAGCTGTTTTAGCGTCCTTGTTTCTAAAAAGACTATTTCCTCAAAAAAACGAAGTTTGAAGCGTCTGAAATATCCCAAATATAGAAACATTTTAAAGATGGAACTACCTTGTTGTTGTGAGCGAGTCAATCAAAAACTATTTTTCTTTTACAACAGAATAAAACCTAATGATAGAGAAGATGAAAACTATAAATAGAAATCCAAAAGATGCCCCAGCGGTAGAAGAACAGCCAAGAACTCCAGGTTTTTCTGAGACAAAGAACCTGTGAGAATATGTTG
>Ga0272445_1000555_pt1 | contig 34393 bp, 23 predicted proteins | sample YNPCB0031_FD_194404 | JGI IMG/M metagenome (GOLD analysis project Ga0272445, IMG submission 194404) | Hot spring sediment microbial communities from Yellowstone National Park, WY, United States - YNP-CB-003-1 | ecosystem: Environmental > Aquatic > Thermal springs > Hot (42-90C) > Sediment... | reverse complement strand
CAAGGAGACCGGCAAGATGGCACTGACATGTCCCTATGAACTCCAGCTGAAGTCGATACCCTCCGCCTCATTCCTGGTGGCCACTCACCGCCAGTTACAGGCGGTCGGGTGGTTGCTGGGGAGGTGGAGGGCGGAAAGGGAGAAGACGGTACTAGTGATTGATGAAGTCCAAAACCTCCTTCTGGGGGCCCTCGAGATGGTCAGGGATGAGATTTCCTTGACCACGATCTTGAGGGCATCCAAGGAGGCGGAGAAGTACGGCTTCCCGGAGCTCTCCCGCCAGCTCCGCGAGGTCGCGAAGAAGTACAAGGAGGTCGCCGACACGGCGAAGAGCGAGGAAGTCGAGGCCGACAACCTCCTTCCTGACTGGGAGGAACTGCGCATGGCCGGTGAGGAGGTACAAGAGAGAAAGCTGGGGGCTGGCTTCGTGCCAGCATCTTGGATACTTCGCGTGGCTGACTTCGTTGCCTCCCTAGCGAGGGAGAGGCCTCTCCTTGTGAGGGAGGGGAAGAAGATTACGCTGCTGGCCCTCCAGGATCCGGTTGAGGCACTCAAGAGGGCCCTGGAAGGCTGGTCGAAGATAGTGCTGATGTCGGCGACGATCGACGCCGAAATGCTTGAGTCCTTGTCAGGAGAGGAAATAGTTCTTCTCAGGGCAGGGTGGCCGGCCGATGATGAATGGGAAGGCCCAGAGATGACTTTCTACATCATGAGCGGATTTACGACGAGGTTCGAGGCCCGGGACGAGGTGATGATCGAACGAGTCCAGCGACTCCTAACGGAAGTTGCCGAAAAGGCAAGGAGCCATGGCTGGGGGGTCTTAGTTTATTTCCCCAGTTATGAGCTTCTCGAGTGGACAAAAGAGACGATGACTGCCGGTACCGTTGATGATCCAATCCTGTGGGAGGTGAAGGGGGCCTCCCAGGAGGAGGTGGACTCCCTCATCAGGGAGTTCACCTCCAGGCAGGGTGGCCGCGTCCTCTGCGCGGTCGCCGGAGGCCGCCTCTCGGAGGGCGTTGACCTCCCCGCTGACCTAGTCATAGTTCTGGGGGTCCCCTTCTCGCCTCCCACCCCACGGCAGGAGAGGCTGATCAAGCGCCTCTCTGAGGTCGTGGGGAATAGAGAGAAAGCATGGAGGTACGCGATGGCCCTTCCTGCAGTCTGGAAGACCATCCAAGCGACTGGGAGGGCGGTAAGGAAGCCTGACGACTTCGCGGTCGTCCTGCTGGTCGACGACAGATACCAGCACCTCCACCCTCTCTTCCCGCGATAGCCCCCGGCTGGCCCGAGTTTTGCACCCGGTTTTGGGTGCCGGGCGCAAGGGCGCCCGCATTTGTATCCCGTGGGGTACGAACCCTCGCCCGAAAGGGCTGTGGGGGGCTCGGGCCAGGTCCGGATACAATGGGCCGCGAGGGGTTCAGGAGAGGGTGGAGGGGACGACGAAGCTGGTCGACATCGGTCACTTCCTTGAACTTCAGAGAAGGAGGGGATTGCTGCCATGAAAGCAATCGACGAGGAAATTCTCGACGCTTACGTCCGGTCTTTAACGAAGGCCGCTGAATATCAAAACAAGTTCATCAATCCAGTCGAATTGAAGGCGCTAATCCGCCGTTTCATGACGCTAAATACCGACATCGATCCACGCGTCATCGACTGGGTCGGGGTCTGGGACGACAGGCTGACCTATACCGAGCTACTGGAAACGTTTCAGCGAAATTATCCGATGTACAGGTGGTATTCCGAAAAGCCGATCGATGAGGAGGCTTTCAAACACGCCAAAAGGAGCAAGCTTGAGACCCTTCTCAGAGAGATCAAGGACCTTGACGAAGAGTCCTTGAGAGAGCTCATTCAGGAGTTGGGCGAGCTTTCTAAGGTGGAGCAAAAGCAGGAACCAGTCGCCCAAAAAGCCGTCCAGAAGGCAGCACCGACGCAACAAATGCCGACACAGAGTGATGACGTGTTCAAGAAAGAAGTAGAAAAGGATGTGACGCTTACGCAACCAACCCCTGCCACGACCCCGAAAATCACGTTGAGGGTGTTGGCAGGAGTCCCCGTGCTTCTTGAGGCACGGGCCTTCGCCAGCGCCTTTGAGGTCAGCGAACTTCTCGAGAATAACAGCCTCATCGAGAAGACAAAGAAGAGGCTACAGACCTCTGTGAAGGGATTCCCTTGGCCATTTGGGGATCCCCTCGAGGACCTGCTGACGTTCGGCCTCGGCATGCTCATCGTTTCCCAGATCCGGGACCGTCGGGTCTGGGAGCGGTGGGCCGAGGCCGAAGCGAGGAGGATCGAAGCCTTCCTTAACCTGAGCGACAACGGCATTCTAGAGGCCGTCTGGACGGACCTCATCATCAGGGCCGAAAGGTGCAATCCGGAAGAGGAGAGGAGGACTGGTTTTCCTTTCAAGATCCATGTCACCGATTACTTCAGGCTCGTCAAGGGGATCGAAGGAGTCGAGTGGAGGCAGAAGCGAACGGTCTCGAGAGGGTGGGTCTATGTCCATCGAACCGAGCTGATTAGGCTACTCTCTGAGGAAGCCAAGTCGAGGATTTTGAAGAAGCTGGAGACGGCTCCGAGAGTCCAGATCAAGATGGTTCAGAAGATCGTTGAAGAGGTCAGACAGACGCTGGCGCTCACGTGAACCCCACCACCCCTTTTTTGACGCTTACGCCGTCGCAGGGCCAACGCCAGATGGACCGTCCTTTGATGGGTTCGCTTCGATTAGGCCGAAACGATCAGGTCCATCTCCTGGGTCGTCCTCCCGTCAGAGGGAGCGGGGGCACCACACGTGCCCCTGGGGAAGGCGGAGGAGGTTGGGGAATGGGGCAACCCCGGGTCCCGCCCCGGGCGACCCCGATGATCCCATCCCGGTGAAGCCGAGTACCAGGGGTGGGGGTGGTGGGGAAATGATCGGGATGATAACCCTTGGTGAGGTGAGTCAGGCGATAACTACCACCATCAGACAGATAGTCCTGACGATTTTCGATGTCTTGACGCCGATAATCAACGTCGTTGCCATCGCGCAGATCATGCTGGGTTTGCTCCTCGCGATCGGTCTGAGGCAGGAGTACTTGGGATGGCGGCTATGCGTTAGCGGATTACTGATGCTGGTGTTCATGAACGTGGTCGCACCACTGCTACTCTCGTTCATCTGACGACTCCGCCGATTTCATCCTCCTCCCACGACTCCCAAACCATTTCCCCCTCTTTTTGCCGCCTCAGAGGGGGCTGCCGGGGTCCCTTCCCCCGGGGCCTCCTCTGGGGCCCTGAGGGGGAGGGGTTGCCGGCCCGGGCCTCCCTTCAGGGAGGCATCCGGTGGTCGAGTTTTCCCGGCAGCCCCGGGGAGTCGGCATGTCGTCCGTAACCGAGAGGCCCTCCCTCCCGATGCCGTGGGAACTCGGTGGCGATCCCCTGCGATGAGCGGAGATGCCGACTCGATGAGGGAGCGGAGGGCCCGGGAGTTCCGGAAGTGGGAGGAGGAAGAAGCCATGTTGAAGCCGACGAAGCCGCTGGCCTACGAGGTCGTGAAGAGGTTTGCGAACGCATGCGAGCAGATAGCTGTGCTTGAGAAGCTGTGCGAAGGGAGGTTGGACCTAGGCTACCTCGCGTGGAACGGAGTTACGCATCGGTGAGGAGAGGTGACGGCTGGACTAACTGGACCCGAAAGGCCCTCGTCCCGATTTCTTGGGCCTTTTGGTCAGCCTCGGTTCTCGCGTCCAATGGGTGGCCCATCGGGAGCAGAGGGCCCGGGAGATCTCAGAGAGAAAGGAGCAGATAGCACGGACGGAGAGCGGACCGCCGCAAAACCAGTCGAGCTCTGAGCGGAAAGAGGAGATCCTAGTTGTAAATGATGGCAGGAAGAGAGGAGAATACCGATCCAGAGAGCTCAGGATAAAGCTACGCGACAGGGTCATCGAACTCCGTCAACAGGGGCTATCTTACAACGAGATCATAGAGATAATCGAACAGGAATTCGGAGTTGTGCTGTCCAAGTCCCATGTTAGCTACTGGACGCGCGGAATACACGACCCGCACAACGGCCGACGGATACCTTCGCTGGAGCTGTTGGAGCCCTCCGAAGCACTCGCTTACCTTATCGGTGCGATCATAGGCGACGGATATCCCAAGATAAAGAGGCGCTTCCGCAAGGGCTACAGGCATACGATAATACGATTTGAGGCTGTAGACAGAGAGTTCGTTGAGGAGGTCGCCAGATGTATAGCCGTAGTGTTGAACAGGCTGCCACCGACGCTTAAAATCAGAAAGGGCACGAGGAAGTATTTCGTCGAGGTTGAGTCGAAGACGCTCTGGGAGCTCCTCAAAAAGCCGATTGACCTTGAGAGGTTGAGGAAGTATATTGAACATTGCGAGAAATGTATGGCGGCATTCCTCAGGGGTTTCTTTGATGCCGAAGGATGCGTTTCGAAGAGTGGATACATACTCGCATTCAACACCAACTATGAGGTACTTACGTATGTCCAAGAACTTCTTAGGAGATTCGGCATTGAGTCAACGGGGCCAAGAGTCAGTAGACCTGCAGGATCTCTAATAAAAATAGATCCCATTACTGGGAAAATATATACGACGAAGAAAGACTGTTACTGCATCTACATACGGTCCTATTGCAACGTAAACTTCTACAACCACATAGGATTCACCATCCTGAGAAAGCAAGAACGCTTGGAAAGATACGTCGTTGGAAGGGTACTGAAGAGAACTTGATGTCCTAAACCCCACCCCCTTTTCCCTTTTCATTTCATGATCGACAGTTAACAGCGTCTATGGGCTCCATGACCAAGGTAACAGTCGGACTTCCTATCGTAGAGCGTATAGGTACGTGTTGCAGGCGAGTCAGCGAACAGCTGTTCAGAACCACGCCGACCGCGTTGTTCAAGAGGGTCGAAAGCGCGTTTTGGAAAGTAACGGCGATGAGTAGCAGCACATTTGCCAGAAAGTTTCCGGTATCGGGACCAGCACGGAGACGTTCAGATCGGTAGACCGACGGTATTACTACTGAGCGTGGGTGGTAATAGTCTTAGTCGGATTCGTACTCATCCTGATCGCCGCAATACTTCAGATCGTGGCGTTCTTCTCCTTGCCGGAGTCTCCAACGCCACAACCAACAATACAGGTCCAAGTGATCTGACCTTAAAGAATCACTTCCTCGTAGCTGTAGAGGTCTTTCACAAGATGGAGGAGGGCTTGGACGGGTACTGAACGTCTGCTTCTCGTGGTCGAGGAGGAGCGACGAGACGATAATCCGCCTGAGTGACTCGGTCAGGAGCAGGGTCCTCGTCGCCGCCTACTCTTTCAGGAGCAAATGGATAGCTGGAGCCCTGATAAGGGCCCACAGGAGAGGAGTCAATGTCAAGGTGGTTTTGGACGCGTTGCAGACCCGCACAGGAGTGTCCCAGTACTGGAAGCTTTTAATGAGCCGTCTTAAATTCGCGATCCACAAGCTCCCTAATGGAGCTAAACTCCGGCTCGAGCTCAGAAATGTCGACCAATATTCTCCGTGCCCTCAGCCTCATACACTTGAGCCACGGCGTCTTCTCCATTGACCGCAGTGAGCTGAAAATTATGAGCTTCGAGCGTGCCCTCGTGAACGCCACGTTAGCCCTCCTGTAATCCAATAGCGCCGCATGTTCGTAGTCCGCCGTCATGGAGTAGATCACGACTTCCTTCTCCCGACCCTGATAGCTGTCCACAGTCTCGGAGACCCTCAAGTCAAACAGGTTTTCGGGTTCCTCAGGAGAGTAGCCCTTCTTCGGCCCCTCCCTGTATAGCGGCACGACGATAGGCTCCTCTCCAATTAAAGACCTTATGGCCTTACGTATCAGGTCGGACTGCGCCCTGTAAGTGGTTATTATCGCGACGTCGGATTTTTTGATCTCAAGTGTCAATGCTTTGTAAGTCTTGACGACCGCCGCGGCCTCTGCTCGATTCACAGCCGAGGCACTCTTCACCCGCCCCTTCCGCACCGGGAACCATTCCATAAGGCCGCCCTCGACGTCAACCCAGACGAGCGGCGCACCAGGGTCTAGGACCACCTTCAACCACCCCTCAGACTTGACCTGGAAGGCTAGGCGGCTTTCGGCCACAGCTTCATGGTGCTTTAGCATGCCTTGGTAGAACAGCTCGCTTATGACGCCGAATATCGCCCTCGCCCCTCGTCTCTGCACGTGAAGCATGTAGGTCTTCCCGTTGACGCTGGCAGCCATCTCCATCAACGACCACGCGCCGGCGTACTTGTTCGACGTTCTGACTATGGGCGGCAACTGACGAGTGTCACCAAGGATCACCAACCGCTTCGAGTAGTACGCGGGTATCGTCACGAAGGCCAGCGGAATGGTCGAGGCCTCGTCTACGAAGGTGCAGTCGAAGGGAGGCCATGAGTCCTCCTGCTTGGAGATGGTGTCCAACGAATACATTAGGTCCAGAACTGCAAGCTTCGCTACCGTCATGCCCACCACGCGCTTAGATGACAGGATGCGCCTCAACCAGTCAGCTCTTCCCTCTTCCTTTCGCGGCGAGTCTATGAGCGGTCTTATGGCCCTCGACACCTTCGCGGGGTGCCCTATCCGGACGACCTCGTCGGCTAGGTCAGGGTTAAGCGCCAATATCCTCTCGAGGGCGTTATCAACAGCCACGTTGGTGTGTGAAGTTATCAGGACCCTTCTCCCTTCTTCAGCGAGCTCACACGCGATAGACGCGATGAGCATCGTCTTCCCTGTTCCTGGCGGGCCCTCCACTGTCCTGTAATCCCAATCAGGCATCCCGAGGATCTCGGTGGCGATCCGCTCCTTCTCTTCATCCAAGTTGTACTTTGAGAGGTCTCTATAGCCTATGGTAAGGCCTGCGCTAGGTGGCGAGATGCCGGGAATCTCGACGAAGAGCGAGACCTGAGGGCCGTCCTTTGCTGCCTTCTCCCTTAATATGCTGATGGCGGCGTCGAAGACGACCACCGGCTCCGCAATCTTCAGTCGCCCCTCAGCCGGCAGCTCCTTAGATGAGTCGAACATGAGCGATAACGTCTTCCCATTGTGTTCCACGACAACACCCAACGCTTTGCCGAAGTAAACAGAGTCGTAGGGCCTGAGTCGCAAATCCTCGTACATCGGTTCGAGTTTAACGTTAACTGTGGCGATGGTCGTAGCCCCATCCCTGCTCCGCCTAGCATCTACGAGGCGACCATCCCCGATGACGGCCACGTTCTTCATGGCCTCGTTGCGCTCGTTCTCCAAGAACGCCAGCGTCTCGTCAAAAGGAGCCGGAAGCCTGTGGTGATTCGAAAAGGAGGGACTCGACTCCACGTAGTCGCATGATGGGTTGCTACAGGACCAGAATCGCATTTTCAGGGTGTCGCCGCTCTCGACTAGGCTAAGCCTGTGTCCGCATTTGGGGCACGCGCGAACCCTCCACCTTAGGCGGTGCATGGCAAACCTTCTACTTGAAGTCGTCCAGTCGGGTTGAAGGCTCGGCTTCGTCACCGCGCCCCTTCTTACCCTTGCGTTTGGATCCCTTGCGTTTGGGCCTATGCAACAATTCCTCCGAGCCCTTGAGGGCTCCAGGCTTGGCCTCAGCGGCCTTAGCTAACCTCCTCCTCGCGAGCTCCACTACTAACGTCCTGACACGTTTAATCAACGCCTCAGCCTCCAGAATAGCGGCGACCTTTTCGTCGATCTTTTTAATGACGGTGTTGAAGAGCCCTTGGATCCCCTCTTGTACGTCTTCCCTGCCTGTAAGGTCCTTAGCAAGCTCGGAGCCGAAGACATTTTCGACGGCATCAGCGCCTCCCAGCCTCCTTGCTTCTGCCTCGAGCTCGTCGAAGAGTCTGGCTAGCTCCTCCAAGTCCTCCCTCGGCAGACTCTTGACGTCTAAGATCACGAATTCGCTCAGAGGCTTCACGTCTAGCTCTATCATTCCCCCTCCTGTGCTCCTCCCCATGACTTCGGCCTGTAACTGTGCGAAGGAGGAGTTCAAGTAGGCCAAGAGGGCCTTGAGCTCGACCTCTTCGAAACTAACTCCTTGCCTCGGTATTAGGGCGAGAATTCTATGATCTAAAGCACATTGATACTTCGCTAGCACGAACCTGACCCAGTATTGAGAACCGTAAGTAGCATATATTGGGGCCTCTACGACTCCTCCGAGGTCGTACCAACCGTAAAATAAGTCGCGATGCTTACTTCTGGTCTGAGAAGACGAGGACTCGCTTACCGGTTTCCCTTCATCTTCTCCCGGTCTCCTTCTAAGCCTAATCTGAGCGTCAGGACCCTCACCTTTCTTAATGTAATTCCTTATGCTTTCAGGAAGTTCATCCCTTTGCTTGTGACATAGGAACAGGTAACATTCCGATCCTTTGTTCTTAAAGTCTTCCCAATCGCTCTGGGTAAAGGTAAAAGTCTTCAGATATCTAGAGGAAGGCAAAAGGGGATATAGGAACTCTTGAGGAATACCCTCTCTTATGGCGTCATCCTCGGTCAAATAGAAGAACTCTTCACCTCCAACATCGGGTCTTCTGCCATGTCTGATAGCCCATGCAGACCATATAATATTCCCACGTGAAGGCTCAAAATATTCGGAGAGTCTCCTAACTTGGGGACTTTGCCTTAGTGTGTCTAAAATTTCGTCAGGCCTAAAGAGCAGGTCCAACCATCTCTTCCCCTTCGGTATGTCACCTTGCCTGTATACCCTTATCCAGAACCTCTCTTTGGCTTTCTCAGGGTTGTTTATCGCCCACAGCACATCTTCTACTTTAAGCGCCCCTCCTTTGGGTATTGTAAGGTACATGAAAACACATTGATTATCATCGATTGACTCACCTGGGAGGGGCTTCTCTAACAATATAATGCATGTACCGACAAGAGGAACAGGAAAGACCCTCGCTGAAATGTCTATCAAGGCCTTAATTTTGAAGTTCTCTAAGAGGAAGCGACCGAAATCCTCTCCATAGAGTGCTTGAAGCCAGCTGTTTGAGATTATCATTCCGAGCCTCCCACCGGGTTTTAGGAACTTGTAGCCCCACATCACGAAGTACACGTAGAGTCCTGGTTCTCTTCCTTTCATTACGTCGGCACGCAAATTATATTTGGTGAGCAGGTCGCTCAGCCTCTCCACTATCCTCCCCCTCACGTCATCGGGGATTTCGGTCCATCGGGTGTACGGAGGGTTTCCCATTACAACGTCGAAACCTTCTGGAAAGGCTATTTCTTTCTGCTTTGGTCCTGAAGGCGTCATGACAGGGTATGGAGTTAAGATCTTCTGTCCAGGGATTATTGCAAAGAAGTCAGATGTGACTATGTTAGCATCCGTCGTTGGTGCATTAACGTTCTTCATCGCCAAGTTCATCGCCGTTAACTGTGTTGGGAATGGGTTGATGTCCACAGCGTATATCTGCCTGAGGATGTTCTTGTGTACCTCTTTCCCCGGTGGGATGCCCCTCTTCTTTCCAGTCTTCAACTGTGCCAAGAGCCAGTAGGCCTCGATCTCGAACGTGCCGCTTCCGCAGCCAGGGCCTAGTATGAGGGCTTCAGGGTTGCCGTTGATGCACCACCTGGCTATCAGCTCTGCTATCGGCTGCGGTGTGTAGAACTGCCCCATCTGGTGCCTCTCCTCGGCCGGTATCAGGTCCTCGTAGATGTAGCCGATTACGTCACCCAGCCTCTCCACCTCAATCGTAGAAAGCAGGTTGATGAGCTCGTCTATCTCTTGTAGGGCGCCGCGCTCCTCAGAGAGGACTATGTGGTCGAAGAGTCCTGTGATGAAGATCTGCTCGAAGTCGCCGGTCTTCTCAATAGCCTCCCTGAAGCGCTGATTGAGTAGCTCGAGGTATCTCCGGGAGCTTATGTTCGGATCGTCTTTGAGGATTGGTTTGAGCTCCGTAAGTTGATAATGGCGCTCCAACACCTTGTAGAAGATTATCTTGTTCATGAGGACGTAGGTCATCATTCTAGCAAGGGTCCCGACGCGGCTGTAGTCCCGGCCCACCAAGTCGGATAGGCCGTCCTTGTAGCCCGCCTTCAACGCAAGTGCGTTGAGGTCCGCCGCGAACCTATCGTCCTTCATGAGCCTCATGCGCAACACGTCCTCCACGTAGTAGCGGCTTACTGAGTCGACGAAGTACCTCAGCTTCCCTAGGAGCCAATCGCCAGGCCGCTTCCTAACGGTCTCCGGCAGGACCTCTTTCTGCCAGATCCTTGCTACCTGATCCAAAATGTGTTGGAGGAGCTCCTCGCGGAGCGGGTTCTTGTCGTCTAGCAGATAGTGATCGTGTATGAGGGAGACGTAGGCGCTCTGATCAAGCGCTAGCTCGTAGTCCCCCTCCTCCACGGCCTCCCAATTCAGGTACCTCCGCGGGTCCCTCACGGGGCTGAAAAGGACGATTACGTCTCGGTTGGCCGTGGCGAAGGCCGGAGTGACAGGCAAACCATATTTGTCCTTCGCTAGAGCAGCGTAGCTCAACGCCTGACCTATAGCAGCCTTCCCATAGGGGTCGAAGCGCTCCTCCCTCCTATAGTGGCCCGTGCGATCGACCTTCCGCTTGGTCTCCACGATGAGGACCGGGATTCCCTCCGGCATCTTTAAGACAGCCACATCGGCGCGGCGGGTGCGGGAGTCTATTGGAAGCTCCAGCTCCGTCTGAACCGATAGGGTCAGCCCAGCGAATCTTTTGTCCCTCACCAAGTTAGCTATCAACCTGTAGAGCTCGTCTTGGAGACGTCTTTCCCTTTCAGACATGATCTCAATCCTCCACTGTCCTTGAAAGGGTATTTCTATAGCAAAATAACTCTTACTCTACTCTCTTTTATGATGCCCTAGACTCTCGGGGAACGTCATCTGGAGGCTTCAACAATCCTAGAAGCTAATCGGCGCATTCTCCACAAGCTGGAGCCCTTATCACAGATCCTCCTTTCGCGGGCGGAAGAGGGGTATGAAGATGTCAATAATCCTTCAGGGGGAAGCGGCAGTGCGTTAGTTCGATAGATAGCGGGCTGGCACCATACGAATGCGTGTCCGGGCTACCTTATCTCAGGGGGAAGGGCTTCCCGATCCACTGTCTTTAGACTAATTTCGAGATATAAATTTTTGCCGAAATCCTTATATACGGTATTAGCGGGGGGTGGATTTGAACCACCGATCTCCGGGTTATGAGCCCGGCGGGATAGACCTGGCTACCCTACCCCGCTTCCAAAAACATGATGTTCAGCGCTTATTTAAACGTAAGCGACCATTCTGGTGTGCTTAGGCTGAGGCCTGCAATGAAAAGGCAGAATAGAACTCAACAAGAAGGGCCTCGGAATCGAGAGATCGCAACAATATTGGCGTTATTGGCAGCAGAAGTTGTCATGACCTGCTGAGGCATTTGTAAGGGCTGGACCAACGCGTAGCCTGCTATGACAACCATTCCTGCAACCAGCAGCGCGAGTATCCAGTACCTCATCATGTTGGTTTAAGTATTGCTATGGGTCGGCAGTAAAAGGTTGCCAATCGGGCCTCGATTTAATACTTTTCCAATCGTAACTACTGATAACGACTTCCGTTAGAAGCTTCTCCTCGATTAACTTGAGGAGATTACGTCCATCGAGTACGTAAAGTTTCGGATCGAGAAGCGCATTAGTTACAACGTAGACGAAGTATTGGTCCGGCTTATTCATCAGACGCGAATACTGCGGCCTTCTAAAATTGAGGTCTCTCTCCTTATCTGCTGTAGCTTTCGCCTCGATGTATATCTCTGATCCGTCCTGTGCGACCGATCTGATGTCATAGCCTTCTCCTCCAGCTTCGACAGACTTGGTCAGCTCTTCGGCCCTACGACCGCGCAGTTCCTCGTAACGAAGAGAGACGAGAATGCCAACGCGTTGCGTAACATTATCCAGATTCAGGTCTTTGCCAACTCCTATCCCTTCAAAGAAGTACCTCCATGCAGAGATTTCGTCCACCTTAGCGTCCTTTATGAAGACTGTATCCAAGAATTCTAGCCTTCCATCAAAGTATCCTTTGTTGGTGAGTTTTTCCAATCGATATCCTGCCTGATATTCGTCGGAAAAAGCGACGTCCTCTGGTTTCATCCATTTACCTGATTTCGTCTTAACAGGTATGCCCTTGAGCTGTTCCGACTTAACATATCCTTTGTGCCACATGCTGAACAACTCTTTCATGATTTCGATTCGCCTCTCATCGCTTGTTGAATCGTTCGAGAGCTCTTTTATAAGCTCGGGAAGCCTTTCGTTTTTATATTCTTTTTCTATATCGTCTTTTGTCAACCGTTTGGTTCCCAAAGACTCTAATAAACTTACAATTTTTTCAGTCCTCAACTCTGGGTGCAAGAATTTGAATCTCCCAGGAAGTCTCTCTTCGGCTTCCCTTTCCACATCGTCACTTGTAAGAACAATTTGATCGAGAGAGTAAGGTCTTCCGTCAGACGATAATACCCCTAAAACATTTATAGCTCGCCTAAACTTCTCTTGGTACTCTCTCGTTTGTCGTGTAGCTTCTGAGTAATGAAACCACTCGTCTGATATCGATTCTAATAACTTTTTGTATTGGTCCATCCAATTCTCCTTAAAAGTTTCCTGTAGTTTTTCACGATGGCCATAATCCATAACCAACTCGTACACATAAGAGTAAGGTATGTATACAAACTGACGAAGCGTTTTTTTGTGAAGTTCACCGTGCAATTTAGACCTAGGATGTAAAATGCGCTTGCCTGTAAATTTCTGGATGAAGTCTGCACCTAATAAGTTTATTAGTTCTTCTTTAACTGCAATCACATCTTCAGCTTTGACGAACTCCTCTTTAATGTCTAGCACGTGTTCGCCAGTAAGCAACTCTTTGCGTAATGGTTCAGCTAGATAGTCATCTATAATGTGGGGGGCGTTACCATATAATACGCATGTGTATGAGAACTTCCAAACCTGATGATTCTTAAACGTGGGAATTACATACTCCATGATGAATTTCCGAATTTCCTCCAAGAGCCAAATGTTCCATTTAGCATCCCTGTTCATGGTCTCTCTGCCGACACCGGTCAGAAAATCGCCATGAATTATGAATGGAAGGTCATAGACCTCTTCTCTCAGCGGTAGATAGCTAAATAGGCCAAACTTCACGGTTCCAGCCTTTGGAGAGAGATCGCCCAACTCATCTAACCTGAAGGCGACTGCTATCTCGCGCCTCCTCACATTTCCCCTCTTCCACTTTATTGTTATGGGATCCTTGGAGATCTCTTCGGGGACTTCAACTACCGCGCGGAAGACAACCCAAGAGGTACGCTCCGCATAATTATTTCGTACCTCCTCTATATCAATCCGCAAAATTTGCCGGTTGCCGTCTTCCTTCATGACTGTGCAACTCTTCGAAAACGACCGAGACTTTCCCTCCCACTTCAGGCTTATCTCATTCAGGTTATGAGTAAACAGCAAGACCCTTGAAGTTAATGATTCAAGCTCCCTCACAATCGGTTCTATGTGCTGTGGCTGAACGTAAAGAATGAACGCAGTTTTCCATTCCCGTAGCTCTTCCGGATAATCTTCTATCCAGATCGGGATGATTTGCCATGGTGTTGTTTCAGGGTTGTTCCACGCATTTTTGTCAAATTTAAAACTGTAGGGCCATGAGTAAACTTGGACTTTGTCTGAAACAAGGAACGCAGACTTGAAGCCCACTCCCAAATATCCTAGGTAATTCTCTGGATCCTTACGTGATCTGCCTATTAGGCAGATAGCATCAACGTCGTCCTTTGAAAAAGGTTTGCCATCGTTGCAGATCAGTAATTCATATTCTCCGTCTTTTGTTCGGTTCAATCTCAATTCGAATTTGTTAGCCATTGCGTCCTCTGCGTTTTGCATGAATTCGAGAATCAACTGACTTACTCTTGGGAAGCTGATTTCAGCCACCCAAAGGGCACCCGCCAGGCTTTCTAGTACCCAGGGATTCGACTCGTAGTTTCTCGCTATCTTGTTAACGTGCTCACGAGCCTCTACACGCTCTTGACCACTCATCGCTTCAGGATCTGAACGACATTTTTACATAAGCTTTTTGTGTGAACAGCATTAAATCGGTATTATACCCTCTCCTTCTGCCCCTGAAGCGATTTTCCCGCGATTTTGAGGTCGTCCTCCTGTAGGTAGCCCATCATTTGACGCCGAAAAGATGTAGCCTGTCTGGATCTCCCGGGCCCTCCGCTCCCCATGGTGAACGGCGAAGACAGGAGTCAGGCTGTGGCCCTGCGGGCGTCGGGAGGGAGGGCCTTTCGGGTCCTGTTCCTATCGCCACCGCACTTCATGTTACATCAGCTTTCAGCCGGTGGATTTCTCGGCCTCTTCCCAATGAGCCTCGCCACGAGCTCCTCGATGCGTTTGGCGTCGGTAACGACTCAATTATGCTGTGCCTAGCCTCCCTCGTCAGTCGCCAGTTGTCCTCCGACTTAGGGCCTACTGGAGCTAAATATCTCCAATAGCATCCTCGAAGGCAGATGAAGGTCGAACCCGGCTTAGTCTCCGTAAGGGACCTCCTCCTGAAGGCCCATTCCGGCGATTGGTCCCTTTGGCTCCCTTCCTTCCAGAGGAGGTTCGTCTGGGACTCTGACGATATCAAGGCGTTCTTGGATTCTCTCTTCGAGGGAAACCCGGTCGGGATACTCCTGCTCTGGAGGTCGAAGAACCCCGAGGACTCGGACCCCTTCGCCCTCAGGGTCCTCGTAGGCGAGGGTAAGAGCTCAGAGAACTTCCTGATAGTTGACGGCCAGCAAAGAGTCCGCTCGCTCCTCCTTCTTCTGAACGGATGGCGAGTTAAGGTCGGCGACATGGAGTACACCTAGCCTCTGACAAGTTGACTCCAGTCCCTGAGGGAGGCTGCGCGATGTTAACTAAAGGCCATGTAGCGTCTTTCAACGTGACCGCCCCGCGTGCAGCCCTCAAAATCACGGATCCACGACAGACTTTACGTAATCGTCTATCTCAGGTGCGAGGCGAGCCTCGGGAGCCTTGCCGAGCCTCGTGAGGCCGAGGATCATGTACTTCCTCCTCCCAACGATCAGGTTCAGCGGTGGGGGCTCTTTATACTTCCTACAATAGAGGTACATGGCCGCCCACTCTTGGCTTTCAGCGTCTTCAGGGCTCCTCAAAGCCTTCCATGAGACCTCCAGCTCGCTCGACTTCACGAGGTCTGAGAGCTCGCAGAAGGCTAGCGTTGAAAAGACTGTGTGCTGCCCAGCCCCCCTAGTGATCGCCCTCCAGAATTGTCCAATCCTCCTCCTTAGATCCTTGGACGAGCCTACGTACAATATACCCCCTTCGTCGCGTCCTCCAAGTCGATAGATCGCGACGGGCTTTCCGCCCCTTGACCACCTTACGAAGTAAACTCCAGGACTCTTAGGGACATCGACAAACCTCCTCCTCGCTAAATCTTCTAGCTTACACCAGTTCACACGCGCGCCGTCCAAGTTCATCCCTCCCGCGAGTAGTTGCCCACTATCTCCTCAAGCCTCATGACTAGCTCCTCCGATGACATGAGGTCCTCAAGATTCGCTGTATAATGTGTTGTCGGTTCTCAGCAGGTACTGTCAAGTTGGTATTACCTCCTCTCCTACTGCCCAGGTGATGTTATGCAGCGCTTCAGCTAAGACCTGCCATGAAGAGAAAGACGGAATAGATTTTCTCGAGAGTACCTGTGGAACCTAAAGAGATCGGAAAAAGGTTCCAGTACCGCATCGACGGCGTGCGCCATGACCAGAGACCAAGAGGACTCAAGTAAAACTCGTCGGTACCGTATTTGTGGTGCAAGAATCCAGCAAATAACAGGTCTCCTGCCCACAGCTCGCTCGTGTTTACAACTTTCCCTACGACTCATTAAACATCACTTTATTAAAGTAACGTCAGTATTCGAGTATGTATTCTACTAGAAACTCCTTTTTAACTTTATTTTTTACAGGCATAAGGTAAGTATTATCCACCTTTGGTAAATAAGGATGATAGTCCTTTGGTAAATTTATAGGTACGAGGTTTTCAACCTCTCCAAAGACTATGGTTCCTGAGATAGAAAGTGTATATTTAAATCCCCTCTCAACGACCTTACCTGAAAACGTTCTGATTATGTGATCTACATCTTCCTCACAAGCTTTTTTAGCAGTTTCCTTCGTATACAGGCACACTCTATAACTCTTGAATGGCAGCAAGACATCGGGATCTTCTGATGAGGGATCGATCAAATCCGCTCCACCTAACAGCTCCCTCTCTTTTATTAGAGTTATTATTCCCCAAAGAAATTTTCTCTCGATGGGTTCTGGTAGTATCTTAAACAACGAAACACCGCAGTCTTCAATTGGGGCCTGAGGACGTAAAGTGAAGGTTATGCCAATCCCGCCCTCTATAACTCTTATATCACAAACTTCAACTACCCCACGATTGCCCTTAATTTCTAGAATTTTTAAAGTATCTAAGTCGCGTGTCTTTGGTAGCTTGAACCCACAATTAGGGCAAAAATTAACATTAACATCAACCCTCACACCACAATTTGGACAGGAAGCTGTTGCAGATTCCCCGTTCATCAAACACAAGTTTTACTTAGAAACTCTTAAGCTTTTGAGCTTATAAGCTCTGTGTTACAATAAATATTTGGTCCGGGAATTCGAACTCCTGACCTCCCTACGTTAAGCATAATTCCAGATGGATGCCTTTGCACCGCCGCCCTCAGGTAAACCTTTAGCGTGTAGGTTCCGGAGGTAAAGGGTTATCTTTTTCGAACCCCTCTCTATAAACCAGCGGTATCTTAATAGTCTGTCTCCGTGTGACTATCTGCTGACGCAAGCCTGAGATATATCGGGGCCATTATTTATGGTATCTATGCGATAATCTGTCGATGCGCACGTAATTGGTTCTTCCAAACACGTCCATTATTATGACCACGAATAGTTGACCCTCCGAAGCACTCCTGACGGTCGCACCACTTCGCTGCGGGAAGGCGCCCTCGCATTACAATCGGTTCGTCCCAAAGTCTGCCTTGACGATAACGATGAGATACCCGTTCGCGTCAACGTCTGAACAGATAGAGGGGTTCTGAGAGACCTGATCGTACTGGACGACTTGGAGCGCGTCTGCGGCGATCATTACTGATCGATTCAGCGTCGCGCGTGGTCAGCCTATCAAGTGGGGCTGATAAGGGTGACAGGGCTTACAGTACAATAGTTATAGTGGGGGTGGATTTGAACCACCGATCTCCGGGTTATGAGCCCGGCGGGATGGACCTGGCTACCCTACCCCGCTTCCAAAACCATAACACTAGGCGCTTATTTAAACGTGAGTACCGCGATGGCTGTTTCTTCGAATGTTTTACCTCAACCAGGCCTGCTATGAAGAGGATGGCAGAACAGAGCTTCTCGAAAGGAGTGTTACCTATGGGATCGAAATTTCAACCCTACGGAGTACGTCCTAGAGGTGTGCAGGAGAGGCTTAGACCTATCTGAGGGAATGAGTGCTCTATTGGATCTCGATGATGTGGATACGTCGCTAAGCGCCCTTTTTAGTGGCCTAAGGTTTGCGGCAAATTAATACAAGTAAGTTGACGCCTTTTTGTCCATCCCGGTTTCCTATTTGTCGCTGGACCATTAGCTCTTTTTCCCTTCTCTCTATAATAAATCCAGCCCCTTTAACGAGTTCAACCAATTGATTTAGAATTTCTTCCTTTTCATCATGGATCATTATGACAGCTGTTCGCCCGGGCTTTAAAACTCTATACATTTCATTAAACGCTTTTGAGAGGAGATGACAGTAATCGTCAAACTTTTTACCTTGCTTAGGATTCACTATTATTTCTTTATCGAAGGGCATATCTAAACCTAGCCATGCTGCCGCAAGATAACTTAGTTCGAAATACTGAACCTCATCTGTGAATGGCGGATCCGTGATAATCATATGAACCGAGTTGTCAGGCAATGGTAGCTCCTTAGCATCACAATTTAGAATTGCTAAACTAGCATTACCGCTGATAACGGACTCAGCTGAGGTAAAGGCTGTTGCTACCCCTTTAATATGTCTCAACCTTTTCAATGCGCGAATGAATAGGAAGTAAGGATTACGTTCAACATGTACATGTGGTATCCAATAACAGTTTACCCCCCACGTTCCTCCATTTTGTCGACTCATTTTACTTGCTTGGTAAAGTATCGATGCAAAAGCCACCAGTAGTGCGTTTTTAGTTCGTTCATCTAGCTGAAGTCTCTTAATGTCGCTGAGGAGTGCTGCTAGAATCGTGAGATTTCTTTTGGTAAAAAGTTCTGAGATTGTATCGACCTGCCTCCTTTTCATAAAGGGTATTCCATTTGGATATCTTAAACTTCCGCTCGGAAGCTTGGCTACAGGCTCGACCGCTTCGATATCTTTTCCATTATATCTGATTAGACGATTTCCACAATTGCATATAACTTTAGCTGCTTTAATCACATCCCCAACCCATACGAAGTACAAGGCCGGTCTTTTGGCCCCGCATTTACATGTTACTTCGAAAAGTGAGAAGTAACGTGTCCATCTTCCTTTTAACAACTCATCTGATGCCGCCGCTAAGGCTTGAGTGTCAACACCTTCTAATTCTACTCTCGCTATGAGGGCGGCTAATGGATTAAGGTCAGAGTAAATACATCTTCTGCCTAATAGGAGTGAAACTTTTGCTATACTACCTGATCCACCGAAGGGGTCTAAGACAATCTCTGCTGGCTGAGAAAATTTATTTAAGTATGGAGCAGCTATACTCCCTGCCTTTCTTCCCCAATAACGAATCATCGGCCTCATTCTATCACCCTAATCGCTATCAAGAGGTACACTTTTATTCCATATATCATCAAATTTTTCTTTAAAAATCTTCGTCCCCTGGAGGCTAAAATCGACAGTTAAGTTCTCCACATTTGATGTTAATCCTGATGATGTGAAATTGAAAGATCCTGTTAGTAACATCACACCATCTATTAGCATTCCTTTTGCATGTAATTGCGGAGAAAGCCGAGTCTCTATATGAGTGTCAGCCTTTCTTAAAATTTTAAGACTTTCTTCATGGCCTTTATTAGTTATATCTTTTGTAGTTATGATGCGAATATATAAATCATTTTCTTTAGATTTCTCTATAAGCAACTCTACCACTTCAGGTGAAAGCCATGGACTTATCAAGTCAACAGTGTATCTAGCGCTTGACAAGAATCTTTTGAACTCCTCGTACACTCCAACTTTTAATGGGAATATTTGTGTGGGTGAGTTAACCATTTGTTCTAAAATTTTTATTATATCTCCCGTAAGCCTGCTTGTTACTAAGAACGGTTGATCGAAGGGGGGATAGTTGCAACCCCGCTCAAGCAAAACACATAACTGACATCCATCCCAGCAATGTGGGCCTCTATTAAGGAGATCGTCCATTAGATCACGAGTCCTTGGTGTCATCGCTACAACGTCTACAAGAACCCGCCTAATCGAGTTAATGTGCGGATAAACATATGGATCGTTAAAGCATCTTGTATAAGCTGCTAAGATTGCATCCACAAGGTCGTTAATTGCCTGCTCATTATTCTTGAAGCGGTGTAGCTCGTTACGAAGGTTGTTTATAGCCCGGATAGATCTTTTTTCACAAAACTCCAAGACTGTGCGAATGCCTTGATTCTCAAAACCTAGGAACTCAGCGAGTATGTTCATGTTCTGATTCGCGAGATCATGGGCGAAGCTCTTTAGATAACCGAGTCCCCCTACAGCCACCTCAAAGATGAAGACTCTAACACCTTCTTTTTGAACTCCAATTGGCTGCATTTTATCATGTTCTATATGGTATCCAAAGTCTTCCTTACCACATCCATACCTAGCACTTAACCAATTCAGAAATAGATGTGAGAAACTATGAATGAATAAAACACTAGCAAAATCTATTAGATCGTCATCAACATTCGCTTCGTTTACGGCTTTTATGATAGCTTGAGCATCTGAAGAGCTATTACTCCTTCCTTCGAAAGCAAATTTAACAACGTTATCCAACCGTTGGAAGGCGGTGAAACCTCTCCGCTCTCTGACTAGGCCATCTTCATCTAAGTATAGTTGCTGTTTCAGCCTAATCCAGCGAATAAGTGTTGGTTTACTGTTAAGCCTATCACGGATTAATTCGTTCAACGTATCCTTATTGAATTCAAACTGAATGGCGGGTGATTGTGATATTCTGAATCCAAGACCCTCCTTGAGGAAAAGAAGGGGTTGTCTGACTATTCTTGCACGTTTGCGCGAAAACTGCACCCCATCTATGAATGCAATATAACTGCCATTGGGAATGTAGGTCAGGGTAACTAGTGGCATGCTCTTGTATCTTATGGCAGCTAATGGTTCGTTTTCTTTCTTATCTATTGGTGGCTCGTATTTCTTGCGTATCAGAGGATGGACGTTGTAGAGCTCGTTGTATGGCATGGGGCCAAGGTAGTATTTGCAAGGGGTTCCAATGCGAGCTGGGCAATACCTTGCGATGGGGCAGTTGTCTCTCTTTGAGGAGAGTAGCACCCACCCGAAGGCGCAGTAATAGGCTTCTTGAAGTGCCTCCCAGCTGAACTCCATATGTACAGGGAAGTATTCCCAGCGCCATTGACGGTCTTGTGGTTCGAATACATATTTTTCGCTCTGCCCTCTAGTTAACAGTGTAGAGTATAGCTCATAGGGCTGAACAATCTTCTTGGAAATCCCCACCGGCAAATTAAAGTAAAATTCGTCTCTTACACTTTTTGAACGCCAAGGCTGTAAATTTGTCACTCGATGATGAGCAGTTTCTGCAAGGATTAGTTCATATTTCTCACCACGCTGCGCCCTGTGCAATTTGAAAGGTGTGAAAGTATATAACGCTTGTACACCTTGTCTAATGACTTTCTTCTTTGAATTCAAAGCCCTACGAGAGGTCATGTCTCCTCAACACCTGCTAACTGCAGTTCAGGAGAGGGCGGCTCCATCATCAATGAGAACCGTACTCTATTTAATAACAGCAGGTTGATAGCGTCAAAGATGTCGATGCCCTCACCCCTGACCTTTAGTTCACTCTCTAACCGCCTAAGCGACTCATATGCAAGGAGTCCTGACAGATTAAATGTAGATAAGAACTTGACCTCGTTTGGGAGTTCTCGAAGGAAACTTGCGAGTCGTCCTTCAGTCGGTCCCCCAAAAGAAATGATGATATCAGTTAATGCTTTATCAATCTTCTCAAAGCCAAATCCGTATTTTTTTCTAAATGCCTTGTTGTCATAATTCATCGTATTGTAGAAATAAGTATTGAGAGGTTTATGGAGTCGGATATATAGATCGTCGGCATCGGGAGTTTCCTTTGATAATTTTTCGATATCACTAGAATTATCCTCATACCATCTTAGGATCGGATCAGCATTCCCATGACGATAAGACGACTTTGCTGTTCTTAATAGTGTAGAGCACAAGCCATACGCTCGACCAAGCAATTTCTCAAGAGACTCAAGTTCGCTTAAGACATTCCTATCAACCCCTTGGATCTTTTTTACCATAGTCTTAAGCACCTTTATCTGTTGAAGTGTCTCTTGAATATTGTGTGTCTGGAACTCAACGCCGTTAAGTATTTCATCCCATCTATTCTTTAATCTAGGATATTCATCTCGTTCAGAGTCTTTAATATTGTCTAAAACAGCTGAAAGAAGAGAATTGAGCTCTATAATCTGTCTTCTGAGCATGTCATTGTCGTCAAATAGACCAACTTCAGAATTGAATATAAGCAACCCTTCATTAAGTTCACTTAGGATCTCCTTGACTGCATTAATTACTGCCTGCTTGCTCTTCAAATATTCTTCACCGGCTACAAACGTTTGCTTACCTTCTAAAGCCCGCTTGTATAGAAGTAGCGAAAGAGTGTGCTGAAGTTTGATGCTTGTGCTGACCTGGCCCACACGTGCTGGGGGAAGCAAGTTAGGGTCTACCAACCTGCCTCGAAGATTATCGTCGAACATGTATAAAGTACTCAATGGTGATGATTGGAGAACGATTATCCCCAAAGCTACTCTTAGACAAGTGGAGCTTCGGCCAGCCCGGCCTACTCGCTGCACGACGCCTTCGGGTGTAATCGGCAACTTATGTTGAATTATTACAGCAACATCGGATAGATCTATGCCGAGCTCAAGGGTGGATGTTGCGAGTAAATGCTTTAGAAGTCCTTGTGAAAATTGATATTCTATTCTCGCCCGTTGAGAGGGAGAGAGCTCTCCATAATGTATATCGATACTCTCTTTGTATTGCGTTAATACGAAGCGATCAAATGCATCTCGATTTCCCGCTATATGAGATGGAGCCAAGGGTAACCAATTATAGCTGTTTGCAGGGTTGTTATTTGTATTATAAATATGGTCCGTGACTTCTCTCCCTTCCCTCCTTCCTAATATTGTAGTATGGATATAGTCTGAAATCGTAGCTATCTCGGCTATACTATCTACGAATGTTATTGCTTTAAAATTGTGTTTATGGCACCAGAGTGTGACTGCTAAAATTATCGCTTCGGTTAGCGTTTCCACATTCGAGTCAGGATGGGGCAAAAGGTATAGATAAATCATTAACCTGCGACCTGTCACTCCAGCTTTCTCTAGCGTCGTCTTATAGTCGACATGGAATATCTCATCTTTTTCGACACCTGCCAGCCTCGTGATGAAATCGAGAGGGTTAGGTATAGTAGCTGATGAGAAAACAAAACGAGGTCCTGAACGGTTAGAACGTGATGCGTGTCTAAGAAGTTTAATAATATAATAAACATGCCCCCCAAAGTAGTCGGTATACACATGAGCCTCGTCAAAAACTATATAATCTAATCCGGCAAACAGTTTTACTGTATTGGGTGTTAGGAGTCTCCTGTACAGAGTGTGGATATTCGTTACTAGAATTGTAGGCTTTTTCTGCCAAATTTCATTTTTTGAGGCTAGAATATAAGGATACTCTTTTGAGCACATACTGCATTTTACCAGAGCTTTACCTTCTTTTACCTGTATAATTAAAGAGTTAGAACATATTACGCACTTCATCTCACGATATGTATCTCCTTGTCGAATTTCATTAAGTCTTTTCGTATCTCCATCATCGATACCAATAGTGACTTGATTCACCATATACTTGTTAACAGAGTCGACGAGGCCCAGGAATGATTGTAACTGATCCCGTTCGAGTGCTTTGCGAGGATAAACTAAAATTGAGGAGACGCCCGACTCTCCTTCCATGCATCTTTCTATGGATCTAATGAGTACAGGCAAAAAGAAAGCGAGTGACTTGCCAGATGCCGTAGGGGCTATGATAGCCGCTGTTGTGTATTGCGGCCTATTAGAAAGAAGTTCTTCTATAATTGGTCGTTGATAGCTTGAAAGTCCTTTATATTTGCTCTCGCCAAGAGCAGATAATATGATTCGCAATACCGATTCGTTTGAAATAAGGCTGGGTAATATTTCTTCAAACTTATAACGTTCAAAATCTGGAACAAGTTCATCTTTCATTTCAATCTTATACTCAAGAGGAATAGGTCTTTGCCATTCTAGGTTTCGTATATTAACTATTCTGTAGAGAAGATCAAAATGGATGGTGCGCCAACCATAGTTGGGGTATTGAACCAAGAAATTAGAAGAGAGGAATTCTTGAGGATCAACTTTGTTCTTCATGCATACCGATTTGATTTCCTCCTCTGAAAGGAATGAACGGCTGTCAGTCGGGTCTCCAAGGCCGTATTCGTCAACTTTTTGCTTCTCTAGTTCCAGAAGCTCCTGATATGTGGCTACCCATGAATCATGCATAATAATCGCCCCCTGGCCACGAATTAAAAAACTTTGAAAGTGGAATACACAAATCGACCACACTAAAGACAGCCTGTATGAGCTTTATCGCTTGACCATCATTTGGAACAATGCCGAATTCCTTTTTGAACAAATCTTTAATTAGAGATAAGCCACTGAGTTTTGTAAAAGAGTCTGCTTTCTTATAACAGTTGTAAACTATTCTCTGTATCCTAACTAAATTATTTTTATTAATCGGACCTTTTAAATTGGAAAGGAAGCACTCTAATAAGGCGGGATGGAAATATATGAAAAACTGACCATCTAAATCGTAAACCCCTAGTAGTGAAAGTAATACTTTTAGTCCTTCTCTACTCTCAACAAGTTTTAAACCGAGCTCATTCGTATGACTGTAAGGAAGTTGGCGGAAAATCTTCGCTAGATACTGTTTAAATTCATCGGAGGTTAGGGTAAAATAGAAAGGATCTTTTGATTTAAGATAGCATGCACGTAATATTATAGACGTTATAGTTAGAAGTGGACCATAATTTTCTCCTCCTAAGACTTTGACAGATTCAAATGGATATACCGTATAACGAACATATGGCCTCGGCTCATTTATCGTAGGAGCGTTTAATCTTATGTCCTTTACAAAAACCACTTCATGAAAAGATTCGCTACTCATCAGTTGATCAATATATTCCTCAGGAACATCAACAAGAATATGCTTCAAATTAAAATTGCGATCAATTATAGAAGCCTTAACGTTAACAACTCTCCTCTGCTCAATTGGTCTTATACTCCTTTTGTCAATACCACAAAGGGTCTTATGTATTGTTAAAATCCTGACTGTCCTGTCCCCAATCAGGATGAAAGGACCTTCAAACCAAACCTCATTTGCATCAAGGATTGGGGGCATGAGTGAGTTGAAAAGATAGCAAATTCCCCATCGCTCAAGTTCATCCCCCCTCTGAAATAGAAAAGCAGACTTTGGCCAACAAATGTTTGAAGCCGATACCTCAACGGAAGCTGGATTGCTCGTCTTGAGGATAAAATTAGTCAATTTAAGGTTTTTTAGGTCTTCAGTTGAGAGGTACGGAACTTGTTCTCCCCAATATAATAACGTCATTTGTTGATCAAGCGAAAAACTGAAAGCTGGAAGAAACGAGACACTTCTATTCAAAAGATAATAGTTATACCTTCCAACAGTACCAATAAGATGCCGTTGTATTGATGTAGGAAACACCTTCCCAATCTCGTATACAAAGAAAAAAGAATTTAAACTAGCATAATTATTATCAGATTTGAATCGAATATATGAATCGCCCTCGATGACTGATAATCTTGTTCGCAACTCTAGTTTTTTTAGTATCGTGTGAAGATATCCAAGCCTTCTCTTATAGCCCATCCAAATACTGGAATAGTTTTTGATTATATTATCCATATGGATTTCAATTGCATTTTTACTAGACTCTTCAGCATCTGAGGGGGTTGGAATTCTGTTTCCACCCAACTGACCCCTCACTAAGACATAGACTTAATGAAAGCGACTAATAAGCTTTTTAGGAGAGGAGGGGGACTGACAAGATTTAACTTAGGCCTTTTGGAATTTCTGACCGCGATGCACGTCATCGATATTGTTACGATCTCTTTCGATTCCACAAGTAATCTAGTAGAGGGGATGGCTCGGGGAATTAGGGGAAAGGGGTTTTACAACAACTTTAACTCTAGCAGTTATCGCCTCCGCACCTGTAGATTTTGTGGAAAAACGTGTTGCATATTCAACATGCACAGGAGAGCTAAGCTCTGCCGCCCCAAGGAGACTAGAAGGCGTCCCTCTTCACGTTCCACAATGCGGTGACCTTCACGCTACGCCATCTCTGCGAGGCTGAAGGCATTCACGGCTGGGACGTAGGGATGCATGGTCTGGGAGCTTAAGAGCCTCCACCGGACGGACTTCAGCAAAGCCGGCCTCTTCAGGGAGCTAGGCCAGCTCCTCAAGCGCTGGCACCAGCCCCTTATCATCTTGCCTTATCAGCACCCTTATGGCGAACTTATCGTCAGAATCGTAGGTCAAGGCGATTATAACACCGAGTTTTCAGCCTTATAAAGAAAGCAGCAGGGCAATAGGGGCTCCAGCGATCCAACGACATCAGAGAGGGGAGGGATAGAGCTTGTCCCGCCTGAGAAGGTCAGGTGGTAACCCTCCTTCTGACAGTACAATGATTATAATGGGGGTGGATTTGAACCACCGATCTCCGGGTTATGAGCCCGGCGGGATGGACCTGGCTACCCTACCCCGCTTCCAAAAACATGATGTTCAGCGCTAATTTAAACGTAAGCGACCATTCGGCTGTACTTCAGGCTGAGGCCTGCAATGAAAAGACGGAATAGAACTCAACAAGTAGTCCTCGGAATCGAGAGATCGCAACAATATCGATAACGTGCAATAGGGCTAGAGACCGAATCTCAAAAGGCACATGTAAAACTTGTCAGTACCCATAGAGTCTTACGTTCTATCCGCTGTCTAAGCCCATAATCGTGCGGTCACTCGCGTCTGGTTTGGGATCGTACTCGGTCGAGCTCCTTGACCCTATCGAGTAGCTCCCCTGAAGAATGTGTTGTCCTCGGCAGCTATCCTCTGGCCCATCTGGATCGCCTTCCTGAAGAGCTCCTAGAGTATACCTCAACTACCCCTCGCCGATTGATATCTGCTCGTGGCCCCTGCTTTCAGCATCCGGATGGAATGTCGCTTTGATCGTCAGAAGCCCCTGGATGGCCACAGATCCCCTGCCCTTCTTCACCTTCCTTTCCGCGGCCTCGACAACGAACGATTCGCCCATCACCCTGTTCAGGAACTCCAGTTGTTCCTTCACGTCATCCCCTTCCTTGTGGGACACTGGGTTGTCGTACGGTTTGACGGTGAAGTTGTCCCCCACTCTGCTCACGATCAGCCTCGCCCTCAACTGAGCCTCTCCTGTTCCTTCAGCTCTCGCCCGTACTATCGCGTCCCTCAGCCTTACGGCATTCCCGGGATTCATCACGACTCCTATGGCCCTGTGGAGGTACAGGTGGAGCCCTTCTATGAAACCCGTGATGGATTGGCTGGCCCTCTCGACCCTCGAAGAGAAGGTCGCCATTCCGTTTGACGTGGGGACAGATACCTCCAAGTAGCCTGGCCCGCTCATAAGCTTCCTGAAGATCTTCGCGTTACTCCGGATCCGCTCCAGCTCCTCGAGCTTCGCCTCCACCTCCGCCTTCAACTCCGGGGCGATCGTCAGGCCTTTTCGCCTCATTTTCTTTGCCGCAACAATGAGTTGCTCGAGCTCGATCCTCTCGGGCTCAGGGAGCGAGGCCGGCCTCAGGGGCAACGCCAGCCCGAAAACGTAGTTACACGATAATCGGTTTTCTGTGACTACACTACATGCGCAACTCCCGGGCCCTTCCCCGCACCAAATTGCGCCCGTCGCGTAGCACCTCTTCTTCCCAACCGATCGATGAGGCGGGGAGGACCTCTCGGGTCCATCATTATTCAACTCAAGACAGAGATAAGCCTTTTCACCGAAAGAGACAACAGGGTTATGACTCTTGAAATAACCCGATAGCATACGATCATGTTGTGACGATTGTAGAGCTTTTAGGGTTTCCTCCGGAGGTCCTCGGAAGACCGTTGGTCGTGCTGGAGCCTGGCTTCGTCCAGATGAAGTATGATAAGGACTCGTTTGCGAAGGTAGCGTTGAGGAAGAGGCAGATCGCCTTCGGAGCGACCTTGGGTCTGAGGGAGGCGGCGTTCAGGATCTCCTACGTCAGGATGGCCCTCGAGGCGGGTGACGCTACCGCTGTGGTCCTGAAGGAGCGGGAAGCGATCAAGGGCATGTGGTACGTGACCTCATACACAGACGTCCTACCGCCGAGGATAGCCCATTATCTGGAGCCGGACGTGCCTGACGAGTTCGGAGAAAAGGCGGTGCGGCTTGATGAGCTCACAAAGACGGTTCACGAGATGAAGGAGCAGGGTCTGAAGGTCCCCCAAGATGTGAAGAGGGAACTCGACGAGCTGAACCAGATCTGGACCAAGGCGAGGATCTTCAGGAGGTTAATTGCCAGGCCGGGATCCCTGAAGATAACGGTTCCGACGCCGGACGGGATGGCGGTCATTTCGTGGAAGGTCGAGAAGACCAACCAATCCCTCGGCAATATGATAAAAGGTCTCCACGCGCACCTCAGCAAGACAATGGGCGTCATCATGAGCTTCGACAACGCTGTGAGCCTCAGGGACGCGATAGTCCAGGCGAGGGCAGAGGGGAAGGGAGAGGGGCACCTCAGGGCAAGGCTCCTCGTAAGGAAGGAGGGTGAGGGATTCACGGCCCATCCCTACGCGAAGAAGGTCTCCCACAGCGAGCGAGAGGAGGACGTGAGGGAGTACTTGGACTTTCTGGACGAGCTGACCGGAGGTTCGTTCTTCGCCGAGGCCATAGAGAGGAAGGACAGCAGGTCCGTGTCTTTCCAGGGACTCATCACGGTCAGGGCGGCCTTCGTCGAGGAGGCGGAACTCTCGGGTCAATGACCGTTGTAAAGCTCTCAAGGTTCCCAAAGGAGGTTTTAGCAAGGCCCCTAGTGATATTGGATCCTTGGTTCGTCCAGACCAGATACGATCAGGATTCCTTTGCCAAGATAGCTTCGAGGAGGAGGCAGCTGGCCTTCGGAGTGACACTGGGATTGAGGGAGTCTGTGTTGGGGCTTCCCTTCGCTAAAACCGTCCTCGAGGGAGAGGAGACTATAGCGGCAGTCTGCCCTTCTCCCCCTTCCTCCCCTTTAGTGCAACCCGTGACCGCCTACACCGATGTCCTCCCTATCAGGATGGCCCTGTATCTCGAGCCCGATGTGCCAGATGAATTCGGTGAGACGGTGAGGAGGGCACCAGTCGCTCCCGCCTTCGGCCCCTATCGGAGGTTCTTCCCAGAGAGGCCGTTAGGCATCCTGCCAAGGCTAACCTGCATTTGATCGAGAGGCTCGTGGAGCTCGTCAGCTCTCCCGGAGACCTCGTCCTCGACCCCTTCGCAGGGACCTTCTCCACTTGCGTGGTCTCAGTCCTTATGGACCGGGAGGCCGTAGGCGTCGAGATCGAGCAGGAGTACCTGGTCTGGGGCCTTGAGGCCTCCAGGTGCGTTCAGGAGGAGTCCGGAAGGGCCTTCCATGTCCTCTGGGCCGATGCCTCGACGATCGGCAACCCCCTTCACCCTTCCTCCGTCGATGCAGTAGTCACGAGCCCTCCATATGTCCTCGTTTCGCTGCACGCTGGGGACCCTGAGAGGAGGCTCGAAAGGGTCCTGAGGGCCGGAGGCGACCCGAGGGACTTCTTCGGAGGCCTGGCCCGGAACGCGCTCCGCGAGCGCTCCCACAGGCACGACTACTATTCCCTTAACCGTTGGATGATCCTAATGGGGAACGTGCTCTCGGGACTATGGGAGGTCCTGAGGGCCGGATCGCTTGCCGCCTTCGTCGTGAGGAACAGGATAAGGCGCGGCTCGCTTCTGGAGCTGGACTCCATACTCGCGTCCCTCGCTTTAGAGGCCGGTTTTAGGGTAGAGGCGCTATACTCGGCCCCTGCCCCCAAAAGCCTCTGGGCCAACCTCCTTGCCAAGAAGGGCTTGAGGTTGCCGCCCGAGGACAGGGTCGTCGTCCTCAGGCGTTAGGAAGGAAAAGGTTGGGTTTAGGAATGGGCGTGCTGAACGTTCACCAACTTTCACGTGGTGAACTCCATGTCCCTACCAGCGGGCTGAAGTTGTGCACCCTAACCTCAACGGATCTGGTCAAGCAAAAACGCGTAAGAGAAGATGGTTCTGTTCTCTATCCCTCTTTGCTCGCTCTTCCAATCTGTTCTCTGGATCACTTTGCTCGCTATAAAGTATTGTTCTCTTATCCTCTCTGCTCGCTCGAAAGCGCTGTTCTCTGATTGCTCCTGCTCGCTTTTTTCTCTGTCCTCTGTATCGAGTTGCTCGCTTCTCGGCCCTGTTCTCTCCTCCTTCCTGCTCGCTTTACGAGCCTGTTCTCTTCTTTTTTCTGCTCGCTCCCCACCCTTGTTCGCTTGTGTATCTTGCTCGCTAATTCTTTCTGTTCTCTAAACAGACCTGCTCGCTCCCTTCACCATCTGTCATCGTATCGCTACTATTTCTCCCTTTCTTAGCGCTTCAAGCAACCATTCGGGTGGAGCCTCGTCCGGGCTGCTCTTAGGCGGTATGTGCATCCTGTGGTGAGTTCACATCCCTCTAATGCCTCGACCAAAAAGGCTCGATGCATGGACCCCAACCTTCTTCGCCAGATCGGGATCTGCCTCCTCGATGAACCTCTGCACCGCCTCGCTGTTGGGGGAGCCGCCCCCGTATCACGATGGGTTCGTCTCTGTCTTCGGTCCTGACCCTCACGAGGGCTTTCAGGTCGTGGGCCGAGAGGCCGATAATCCTCAATTTGAGCGGAGGCATGAGGCTTCTGGTTGTGGAGGCCCTCTGCGCAGCTCTGATCTCGAGGGTACCGATGACTATTGAAGTCGAGTCGGAGGACGGAAAAGCTCTCGTCGCCTTCAGCACCGACGATCTGAGCTTCCCCGAGATCGACGAGGTCGACAGGCAGATCATAGAATCGTTGGCTCGTGGGGTTAGGACGCTCGGTTTGCTGTCGGAGGAACTCGGGATCTCCAAACCGACGGTATGGAGGAGGCTCAGGAGGCTTTAAAGGGCTGGGATGGTGAAGCTCTCAAAGGGAAGGAGGAGGGAGATCGCCGTTGAATTCACAGAGCGAGGCCGGATCTACTGCGAAATTTTGCCTGAAGTATGGACAACCCAATCAGCGCCTCCGAAGTCGTAAGCATCTCGGAGTACACGTCTCCTCCTGCGTCCGCCCACTGCTGGGGGACTAGCGAACTTAGGAAGGCAACGAGCTAGCCATACTAATAGTCCTGCGGCACCTTCGGCTGGATTCTTCGCGAACGCGACGACTACCGGGGCGAGCTCCACAATGCATTCTAATTGTTTATCCTGTGAGTACATGCCTCGTAACTACGGTTGGGTTGTCAGTATAAAAACATACGAAAGGTTAGAGACTCAAATGAAACCGTTCGGATTATTCATCGTTCATGTTCTGTTCACTATTACTACTCTATCCTCGAATTTCTCGGCCTTCCTGAAGAGCCATTTCGCCTTCCTCCCAGGTTTCCTCTCCCTCAACAGCACCTCCAGCGCGACCAAGTGCTCGAAGAATACAGGAAGATGTTTGGAGATGGGAGGCTCGAACAGTTGTTGAGGGCCGTCGAGAAGGTGAACCCTGGGGGAGCGGAAAGAGAGGACCTAGAGATTTAGCTGGAGCTTATTGGTTGTATCTCGCTTCGCCCCAGCGTATCTTTATCTCGGCCTCGTCTGAGGTGTCGCGCCGTAGTGGCCGATCCACTATCAGCCTCGCCCAACAACGCGTCGGCTCGCCGTCCCCTATGACGTGGTATCTCCTGTCCAGCTTGGGGCCTAGCAGTATGCTGTTCTTGGCTCGGCATCCGAGCTCGTTGAGTATCCGGATCACGGCTCCCGCCGACGGCATGCTCCTCGCCAGCACCGTTATCGGCTCGGGCGGCCCCCTCACGGGCATCCAGAGAGCCTGCCTAGTCTCACCGCTGCCCACCCTGACGACTTCCTCCGAGACGGTCACGGTCTCGAAGCCGTGTTGGGCTGATAGCCCGGTCTCGAGGGTCCTCTTGATCTCTAGCCTCGCGTTTCTGAAGCCTGATCCGTATGCGGAGATGTTGCATGCTAGGCGCCCGTCTCGAGCCTCAAGGGTGGCTTGAGCCGAGGTGTCGCGGTCAGAGACTAGGAGTACCCTCTTCGCCGGCTCTATGGCGGCTGGCTCAGGCGCAGGCGCGAGGAGCATGACCCAGACATCTAGGCCCCCCTCAAGATCTATCTTAGCCGCGGGCGCGAGGATGGCTCCGTCGAGATACCCGTCACCCCTGACCAGCCCGGCGCATGGCTTCAGGGGGACCTCAAATGTTAGTGGCTGGGTTTTGGGAGGCTGGAGGACGCTCCACACCTCTATGTGTCTGAAGCTCGCGCTCCAGCCTCTGCCACGCCTGAAGAAGAGCCTCCCAAACCCTATCTCAATCCGCCTAGGATTCCTGCCCAGGCCCACATGCACCTCCGCCCTATCTTTACTGATGGTGAAGCTTGGGGACTCGGCCTTCGCTAAGTTGATTATCCTACCCAACACGCGCCCCTCCAATATGCTATGCAATAATAGCATGAGAAAAAAGGGTTACCGCGTAGGGGCCTTGCTTAGCGGTCGGACTGTCCCCCGCCTCTCTCCACTATCTTTACTCTTTCTCCGAGCTTGTCTGTCTTTCTGTAGAGCCATTTCGCCCTCCTCCCGGGCCTCCTCTCCCTCTCCAGCACTTCTAGTGTGGTTAGGTGTTCTAGTGCTGGTCTTACGTGTTTGAAGTCTTTTAGGGCCCAACACCTCCTGAGGAGAAGCCTGCCGGAGAGGTGCCTACCTGAAGAGCTAGGCCGTTCGCAAACCACCCGCTCTTTTATTGGAGTTCGCCAGCCCTTTGGCAGGAGGATTCAGGAGCTATTGTCTAGGCCTTACCGTGATCCTGATCGATGCGACCGTGTAGGCCTTCACGCCGTCGATCGTCCCGGACGGATGACCCTGTACACCCGCCGTCAGGTAAACCGTCAGCGTATAGTTTCCGGCAGGTAACGGATTGTCCTTCTTAGCTCCCCTGCTGTATACCAGCGGAATATCCATGATCTCTGTGTGACTCTCCCCTGGCGCAAACCTGAGATGTGGCGGGGCTATCATAAGGTACCTCTGGAATCCCCTGTCGCTGTGAACGTAAACGATCGATCCTGACCCGTCCCTTATTATGACCTCAAAGAGTTGGCCTGCGAAGTACTCCAGAAGGACCTCTTCCGTTCCAGTGTTCCTGATGGTGGCTTTGAGGTGTATTGTCGAGCCTGGTGCGAACTCTACACCGTCCACGGACACGTTCAGCTCTAATATCTTCTCTGCTGTCTGTTGGGTCACCCCTGTGTGGCTTGGACGCGCGTCTCGAGGTTAGAGGTAGACGTTGAAGTGTCTAGAAGAGTTGGCAACTGCAATTGCAGCAATGCATAACATCATCAGGGCAGGAGAAGGGGAGGTAATACCAACATGACAGTACCCCTTTTTACAACTCACAATGTAAAATACCTACCATGAAATACCCGGATGAGGCAGCGTCAAGAAAACCTGTGGTATCGTCTATGGAATTATCTCATGGTCAAATCTATATCGATGGCTCAGCAGTAATCATTGTCATGGTATTAGTGTCGATTGCCATTGAGGGTGATAAGGATTTTCAAACGTATCGGAATGTGGCTCACTGCATGGATGGGGCTGGTTTCTACAGCCTCCAGTTCTACGAACACGTACCATATGCCTCTGCATGGGGTCTCGCCTTTGCCATAGCACCTCACCTAAAACATTTGAAAACCGGGCCGGTCACCGTCCCCGCAAGACTTTACAGCCCACTCGCGAACACGCGTTTCTTGGTGTTGCTCTCGAGGCTGGGGCCCGGTGCCGTTCTAGGTATTTCACGTGGTGCCTATATGGGAGGTGAACGGGCTGGAATAACAGAGGTCGTTGAAAACGTTGAGGAAATAGCCAGCTATGTGAGGAAGATCGCGTCCACCGAGCCGGAACTATACGTTGGAACCAGCGGCCCAAAACTCGTCAAAGCCGCAGCGTCCTCAAAAGCCGTCAAAGCTATAGTCGTTGATAACCTAGCCAATCCGGGCTATGCACGATATCTAAAAAACATAATTGAAGAGGCTGGGAGGAAGGATCTCAAGCTAATGGTCCGCCCTTTCACATACATAGCCCCAGAAAGCGGCAAGGCCGTTGAGCTGCTTCTCAGCCTGCTTCGGAAATACCTGCCTGACCTTGTGGGCCACTCACCCATGGTTGAGGCAGCTGGCTTAAGGTATGAAGAGCTTTTGACCGACGACCCGGCCCTCAAAGAGAAAATCCTAGATAGCTTTTCGCTTTATGGCTCCGCGGAGGATGTGCTCGACCGAGCTGCTCGGCTTGTAGAAGCGGGAGTAGACCATCTGTGCTTCGGCCACCCGCTTTCCGATGACCTGGTTTGGGGTGTTCGGACCGTCAGCGAAAGAATCCTCCCCTATCTACGGGAGATGAGCGGAGACTAATTATGCATGGTGTCTCGACTTTACGTGTAAACGTGAAGATCTTGTCAACTTTTATTGATGAAAGGCCTCCGTGTACGGTGGCTTGTCCCGCCTGGTCGATTTCTGGGCGCTCGCGCTAAGACTCTCCACAGGTCTTTTCTGGCTCTTCTTCGCAAGCCAAAGGTGGCTTGACATAAGTTGGGCGAGAGATCTTTTCACGACCGCTGCCGTCAACAACTACCTTCCGGTGTACGGCGCCCTGCTAAGGACTCTCATGGACAGCTGGTATTACGTGGCCTTATTTGTGACAGTAGCTGAGACTGCTATAGGACTAATGCTTGTCCTAGGAATCTTCCCACGTCTGGCAGGCGGCGTAGGAGCCCTCATCGCGTTAAACCTCTTGCTGACTTTCAGCTTCTGC
>Ga0272445_1000554_pt1 | contig 34403 bp, 35 predicted proteins | sample YNPCB0031_FD_194404 | JGI IMG/M metagenome (GOLD analysis project Ga0272445, IMG submission 194404) | Hot spring sediment microbial communities from Yellowstone National Park, WY, United States - YNP-CB-003-1 | ecosystem: Environmental > Aquatic > Thermal springs > Hot (42-90C) > Sediment... | reverse complement strand
AAGGCTTGAATTATTAATCCAACAAAAGCTTTATTTTTAATTAATTCAGCAAAAGAAAAGTTTCCATATTCTCTTAATCTTGTTCTTTCTTTTTCTGGTATCAATCTTTCTATTGCCATTCCTTTTATTTTAATATAATTTTTAAAACTTGTCAATCTGGGCTGTGAATTAATTTAAAATTTTACCTCTGGGGGTGTTTCTGCTGATTTTCTTTCTTCAGGTGAAAGTTCAAAGTATTCTACTTCTTTAAATCCAAATATAGAAGCTATAACAGAATTTGGAAAAACTTTAAGAGATGAATTGTATTCTTGGACAACAGCGTTATAAAATCTTCTTGAAGCTTGAATTTTGTCTTCGATATCTGCAAGTTGTTTTTGGAGTTCGAGAAAATTTTGATTTGCCTTTAAATCTGGATAATTTTCAGCAACAGCAAAAAGTGTTTTAAGAGCAGAAGTTAACATATTATCTGCTTCTAATCCTTCCTTAACTGTTTTTGCTTCTAAAATTTTTGTCCTTGCTTCGGTTACTTTTTCTAAAACTTCTTTTTCATGACTTGCATAACCTTTAACTACTTCAACTAAATTTGGGACCAAATCAGCCCTCATTTTAAGCATCACTTCAATACTTGACGAAGCTTCTTTTACTCTTTCTCTTTTTTTGACTAAATCATTAAATATATAAATAAAATAAAGAGCCAAAAAACCAAAAACCGCTAGTAGAATGTAAATTGGATTAAATGCTAACATTTTTATTTTAATTTAAATTCGACCTTATCTTAATTTTAACGCAAAATCAAAGAATAATATTTATAAATGTCAGTAATATAATCATACGCCAATTTTTCGAAATCTAATTTACTTTTGTTTAAACTTTCCCAATCAATAGAATCTCCTTGCAAGCTGTTCATAACTATTTTTAAGGCAGTTTTTGGTGAAAAATGCGAAAGAGCTACAAATTTTACAAAATTTTCTTTATTACTTAAAAGATTTACAAAATTTCCTTTTTGTTCATCATTATTTAGACTCATTAAAACACCCATAAAAATTTTAAAAGCATTAATAATAAACCAAATATAATGCATTCCATTATCTAAATATTTAATATCATTAACAAATTCAATTTCTCGTTTAAAAATAGTTTTCATTTCTTTTTTAAATTTTTCCTCATTAAAATAAACAGAATAAGAGTTAACAATATCTTTAACTGGTAAAGATGTAAATTGAAAGGGACCAAAAGAAACAAGATTGTCATACAAAGCAGGTATACCTTCAATAAATTGAGTTCCAGCAACATTAAGAAAAATATTAAATAATATTAAATTAAAATTATAAAGATATTCTTCATCACTTTTAGGATTAGGCAAAATCTCTCTTAAACTTAATGAAATAAGAAGTTCAGGATCTAAATTATTAAAAAAGAAATTTATATAATCATCGTTTGAAATTTCATCTTTTAAACTTTCTTTTAATTTTTCTATAATCTGTCTTAAAATTTTTTTAAATTCTTCAATAGAAATTCTATTAGGAGGATTATTTTCATACCAACTTAAAATTCTTTTAGAAACATCTTTCCATGTATCCTTATCAATGACATTTGAACTTTTTGTTTGATGAAGATTTAAAAGAGATTTATAAAAATTACACCTAAATGAAATTTTAAACCCCTCATTATCCTGAAAAACATTTATATCGCCTTCGATTCCTGAAAAATATCTTTTAATAAGAGATTCTTGAGCACCAACCTCAGTTCTAAATTTATCAAAAAAATTTCCTCCTTTTTTTGCTTCTGAAAAAATTATTTTTACTTCTATATCTTTATTTCCGTTTGACATTCTTTCAGATTCAGAAAACTCTATAAAAACTCCTTCAGATATCTTTTCTCTAATTACTCTTGGTTTGGTTTCGGGTGTTTTAGGTGGTGAATAAGGTATTTCTTGACTTTGTTGTTCTTTTAGATGTTCTTCTTCAATGCTGCGAACCTGAGGTAAACATGCTCCTAATAACGATGCTGCCATCGCTCCTAGCGCCGCTTTTAAAAAATTTTCTTCTTGTCCATCCTCCACTACTTTCTCTCCTAGTACCAGGGTTTTCTATCATTTTTTGATTTTAATCTGGCTAAAGCGAAAAAATAGCTTGAAAGTCTATTAAGATATTTTAATAAATTTTCATTTATTTTTTTCTTCTTCGAAAAAGAAACCATTTTCCTTTCTAAGCTTCTTGCTTTAGCTCTTAAATAATCCAAAATTCCTGATTCTAAATTACTTCCAGGAATAACAAAATGTTTTGGAGGTTTTTTCCTTTTTTCTATTTCCTTAATTTTATTTTCTATCTCTTCTATTCTTTCTTTTTTTATTTCTGGCTTTTTAAATTTTGGATAAATAAACCATGAAATATTTGCCTGAATAATAAAAATATCATTTTGCACCAAAAGTATTTCTTTTTTTATCTTTTTATCTTTGATTAAATTTTTTAAAAAACCTAAAAGACTGTTAAATTCATCAAGTTCTCCTAAAATTTCAAAATAAATATCGTCTTTAGAAAATTTCTTTTTATCTACTATGGTATATCCTTTGTCTCCTTTGCCTGTAAAATATGGCATAAATTAAAGTCTTTTAATAATTCTTCCTCTTTTTTGATCATAAGGAGAAATCTCTACTAAAACTCTATCTCCAGGAATTACTTTAATTAAATTAAGTCTCATTTTACCAGAAACGTAAGCCAAAATTATCCTTCCATCATCAAGTTCTACTTTAAAGGTGGCATCCGGTAAAGATTCAATAACTCTTCCTTCAAATGTTTCTTTCTTCATTTTTAAAAAGGTATATCCAAAATACCGAATTCTTCTGGAGTCTCTAATTTATAATCTTCAAGTTCTGCTTCTAATTCTTCTAAATTCTTTTCTATAACATCAGAACCAGGTTTAGGACCAAACTTGATATTTTCAGCTATAATTTCATAGGTAACTCTTTTATTTCCTTGAGCATCTATCCATGATCTTGATCTTATTCTTCCTTCAACAAAAATAAGTCTTCCTTTATTTAAATTTTGATGACAAACTTCTGCTAATTTACCCCAAGCAACAACACGGTGATATTCTGTTTCTTCTTTTAAATTTCCTGTCTTATCTTTATAAATTCTGTTTGTAGCCAAATTTAAAATAGCCATAGGTGTACCAGATGGTAAAAATCTAAAATCAACTTCTTGAGTAAGCCTACCTATTAAAAAAACTTTATTTAGATTCATTCTCTAAAGATACTTCTTTTTTTAATTCCAAACTATTTTTCAAAGAAGATATTGTTTTAGGCACTGTTTTTCTTTTGACAATTAAAAATCTTAAAATCTCATTAAATCTTTTAAGTTCAAAGTTTAGTTTTTCAGCTGTTTGCGGTTCTGCATAAAAGAAGATAGAGCTTAAATAACCATGAGTTTCTTTTTCTATAGGATAAGCCATCTCTTTTTTTTGAGCTTCACTCACACCAACAATTTCTCCTTCTAAATTTTTAATAAGTTCTAAAACTTTATTTTCTACCTCTTTAGGATCTGAATAAATTCTTGCCCAATATGTTAAATCGTATAATTTTTTCATATTTTTATTATATCAAATTTTAATCAAAATTATATCATTTTCTTCCACTTTATCTTCTTTACCTTTTATTTTTATTTTACCTGATTTTTTAGCTAATTCCCAATCTTTAAAAATTAAAAACTCTTCAAGGTTTATTACTTGGGCTTCTTTAAATTTTTCTCCAAAATCAGAATGAATAAGATAAGCAGCTTCTAAATAAGTAGCTCCATTTTTAATAAACCATTCTTGAGTTATTTCTTGTGTAAAAGTAAAAAACTGAATAATATTTAAATCTTTTCTAAATTTATAAGAAAAATTATAGAAGCTTTTAGGAAAATCTTCAAATTCTTTAGCCTCAATTTCCCATTTCACATCGAGAAAATAAACATTTTTAAAAGCTAACTTAATTTCATCATCTATGCTAATCTCTTCTCCATTGATTAAAAGATACCAGTCTTTAGTTAAAAGTAAATTATATTCTTTAAGAACTTCTGAAAATTCCGGAAATCTTTTAAAAGGCTTTAAATTTTTTAAAATAGACTCCATTGCTAACTCTTTTTCTTTTTCTCCTCTTTTTTTAATAATCTTCAAATTTCTTTCTAAAATTTCTTTTTCTGCTTCAATAATTTCTTCTTCGATTATTAAAATATCTCTTAAAGGATCAATATTACCTTCAGGATGAGGAACATTTTGATTTTTAAAATTTCTTACAATTTCTAAAATAACATCTGTACTTCTTAAATAACTTAAAAACTCATTCCCCAGGCCTTCACCTTTATGTGCTCCTTTGATAAGACCCGGAACATCAACTAAAATTAAATAATCAGGAATAACATCTTTTGTTTTTGTTATTTCATGAAGAGTTTTGAGTTCAGGAGAAAAAATAAAAAAAGAATATTCACTAGATTTTAAAGTAGTAAAAGGATATTCGCCTATAAGAACTTCTGCTGACGAAGCTAATTTAATGAAACTTGATTTCCCTGCATTAGGTAAACCACAAATTCCTATTTTAAAGTTCATTTTAATTTAATTATAAATCTTGACATTTTAAAAAATATGAGTATAATAGATTATTAATGGTTATATATTTAAGCAGAGAAAATTTTGAAAAACTCAAGAAAGAACTGGAGTATTTAAAGTCTGTGAAGAGAAAGGAGGTTTCAGAAAAGATAAAAGAGGCTGTAAGTTTGGGAGATATTTCAGAAAATGCAGAATTTGATATCGCTATGCAAATGAAAACAGACTTAGAACAAAGAATTCAAGAAATAGAAAATATTTTAGAAAATGCTGTTATTATTAGAAAATCTAATGAAAGTGATGTTATTTTACCAGGAGTTACTTTTGAAGCTGTTAATTTAGAATCTAATAAAAAATATGTTTTTACTTTAGTAACTTACGGAGAAGCTGATCCTCTTCAAGGTAAAATTTCTCTAGAATCACCATTAGGAAAAGCTTTTTTTAGAAAAAGGGTTGGTTCTATAGTTGAAGTTGATGTTAACGGAAGAAAAATAAGATATAAAGTTACAAAGATAATTAAAAATGACTAAAGTTTTAGTTTTAATGTCTGGTGGTGTTGATTCTTCGGTAGCAGCACTTTTTTTAAAAAACAAAGGTTTTGATGTGACAGGTTTTTATTTAAACTATACTCCTTATTGCAATCCCAAAGATGAAGAAGATGCTCGAAAGGTTGCTGAAATTTTAAATATACCTTTTTATAGCATTGATATTACACAAGAATTTGAAGAAAAAATAATTAAATATTTTGTTGAAAGTTATGAAAAAGGACTAACACCAAATCCTGATGTTTTTTGTAATGATCTTATAAAGTTTGGAATTATTTTAGAAAAAGCTTTAAGTTTAGGATTTGAAAAAATTGCTTCAGGTCATTATGCAAGAATATTAGAAGATAACGGTTTTCATCTTTTAGCAGGTAAAGATAAAAATAAAGATCAAAGTTATTTTCTCTGGAAAATTAAAAAAGATAAATTAGAAAAAATTATTTTCCCGATTGGAGAATTAACTAAGGAAGAAGTGAGAAAAATTGCTTTAAAAAATAATTTCCCTAACGCTTTAAAAAAAGGAAGTTCAGGAATTTGTTTTGTTGGTCCCGTAAAATTAAGAGAATTTTTAAAAAATTATCTTCAACCTAAACCTGGATTAATTATAGATACTAAAGGTAACATTTTAGGAAAACACCCTGGTTATTTTTATTTTACTGAAGGGCAAAGACATGGCTTAAATATAAAAACTGGAAAGGGACCTTATTATGTTGTCAAAAAAGTTCCTGAAGAAAATTTAATTGTTGTAGCTAAAGAAGGAGAACCAGAACTTTATACATCTAAAATAGAAGTTATAGATTTAAACATCTTAGAAAAGGAAATTATTAAAAATGAAAATATTGTAGAAGCAAGATTTAGATATAGACAACCTTTAGTTAAAGCTACCCTACGGATTAACACAGATCTAACACAGATTAACACAGATAAAAATATCAGCGTTGATCCGCTTTTAAATCCGCGTTTATCAGCGGTGGTAGAGTTTTTAGAACCACAAAAGATGATTGCTCCTGGACAATCAATTGTCTTCTATAAAGGAGATATAGTTTTAGGTGGCGGAGTTATTTGGAAAAGAATTCCTCTTGATATTTAACTATTTGCTTTTTAAGTTCTTCAACAAGAGGCTCATAAATTTTATAAGGAGTTACTGTATCTTCATTAAGTCTTTCAATTAATTTTTCTTTCCAAATTTTTCTAAACTCAGTATTAATATGGATAATTTTAAATCCAATCAAAATACATTTTTTAATATTTTCAATGGAAATTCCGGAAGCTCCATGTAAAACTAAAGGAATTTTAACTAATTTTGCTATTTTTTCCCCTCTTTCAAAATCGAGTTTAGGCTCATAAGGTAAAATACCATGAATGTTACCAATGGAAACAGCTAAAAGATCTACTTTTGTTTCTTCTACAAATCTTAAAGCATCTTCAGGATTTGTCAAATCTTCTTCTTTAATTTCTACTCCCTCCTTTTGCACTTCAGATTTTCCTCCTATAAATCCAACTTCTCCTTCAATTAAAACATTAAAATTACTTTCATTTCTTAAACTGACAATCTCTTTAACAATTTTTATATTTTCTTCTAAAGAGAGTTCGCTTCCATCTACTAAAACTTCATCATAATTAAGAAAAAGTGCTAATTTAGATGATTCAAAAGTTTTCGAATGATCTGCATTTAAAAAAATAAAATCATTTAAATTTTCCTCCTCTCTATAAAAATCAATAATTTTCTTTACTAACTTTGGATTCAAATATTTTCTTTCTCCTTCAGAAACACCAAAAATAATCGGAATCTTAGTTTCTTTAACAGCTAGAATACCAGCTTTAATTTGTTCTAAAGTGGAAACGTTATAGTGTAAAATAGCTTGATTTTTATTTAAATCATAAATAATTTCTTTAAGTTTCATATTAAATTAAAAAACTTAAATAATTGCCCCCAGGAGGAATCGAACCTCCATCTTGGCCTCCGCAGGGCCACGCTCTTCCATTGAGCTATGGGGGCAAAAATTTTGGACCCGAGGGGATTCGAACCCCTGACCTCCGGTGTGCAAAACCGGCGCTCTACCAACTGAGCTACGGGCCCGTATTGGCCCCGACGGGAGTCGAACCCGTATTTCCGCCTTGAAAGAGCGGTGTCCTAGCCGTTAGACGACGGGGCCAAAAATTTTTTGTTTAAATTTCTCATAATATTATAACAAAAATTTTAGTTAATCAACATATTTTCACATTTTATTCCCATTTGGCATTTTTAAATCCTAATAATATAATTAATTAGGAAATGGAAGAAAAATTTTTACCTTTAACAGAAAACATTAAAGAAGTTGAAGAAGCCCTTTTGGGTGCTTTAATTTTAGACGAGGAAGTTATTTTAAAAGTAATTGACATTTTGAAACCAGAGGATTTTCTTTTCCCAGAACATAAGGCTATTTACGAAGCTGTTTGTGAACTTTTCGAAAGAAGAATTTCTATTGATTTTGTCACTTTAACTACAAGACTCAGAGAAAAAAATCTTTTAGAAAAAATAGGCGGTCAAGAAAAAATTCTTTATCTTATTCATAAAGCTCCTACGCTTACAAATGCTTTAAGTTATGCCAGAATAATTAAAACAAATAAAGCTAAGCTTGATCTTCTTGAACTTTCAAACAAAATAAAAGATATCATCCAAAACCCAAATTATGATGCAGAAAAATTAATAGATGAAGTAGAAAAAAATATTTTTAAAATTGCCGAGAGAGTTTATCCCTATGAGTTTTCACCTATAAGTTCTTTAATCGATGAAAATGTTAAAAGAATAGAAGATCTTCAAGCTGGAAAAATTATTAGAGGCATTCCTACAGGTTTTGAAAAGCTTGATGAATATTTAGGTGGTTTTCAAAAATCAGATCTTATTATCTTAGCTTCAAGACCATCACAAGGAAAAACAGCTTTAGCTCTTTCCATTGCTAGAAATGTTGCTGTTAGAGAAAAAATTCCTGTTGGTATTTTTTCTTTAGAAATGTCTAAAGATCAAATCATAGATAGGCTCTTAGCTTCTGAAGCTGGTGTAAGTTTATGGAAGTTAAGAACTGGTAGATTAACTTCTGATGGAGAAGTAGATGAATTAGCTTTAGTTTATGAGGCTGCCGAAAGACTTAAAAAATCTCCTATTTTTATTGATGATACTCCTAGTTTAACAAATCTACAAATAAGGACTATGGCAAGAAAATTAAAACACGAAATTGGCGAATTAGGAATTTTAATTATCGATTATTTACAACTTGTTAAAGGAAGCAAAAATTATGAAAGTAGAGTTCAGGAAGTTACAGAAATTTCTAAAAGCCTTAAAGAACTAGCAAGAGAGCTTGAAGTACCTGTAATTGCTATTTCTCAGCTTTCACGTGAACCAGAAAAAAGAATTTCTTCTATTCCAAAACTTTCTGATTTAAGAGAAAGCGGCTCTTTAGAGCAAGATGCTGATGTTGTTTTATTTATTCATCGTCCTAAAGATGCTGGAACTACTTTACCATCAAATCAAGTACAAATTATTATTGCCAAACATAGAAATGGACCTATAGGTGTCGTTGATCTCTTTTTTGATCCAGAGACAGTAAGTTTCTATGAAATAGAAAACACTTTTCAAGAAATAGAATTTTACTAATGCTTCCTCCTCTTTTTAAAAAAATAATCAACTTTTTCAACAAATTTCCAGAGATTGGACCTAGACAAGCTATAAGATTCTTTTTTTGGTTTCTAAAACAAGATCAAAGAGAAAAAGAGGAGTTTTTAGAAAATTTAAAAGCTCTTGTAGAAAATGCTAAATTCTGTAAGTTTTGTTTTTTTCCTTCTCTTGAAGAAGTTTGTTCTATTTGTTCTGATCCTAAAAGATTGAGTGAAGTCTTAATGATAGTAGCTCGAGAAACTGATGTTTTAAGTTTAGAAACAGCTAAAGTTTTTAAAGGAAAATATTTTGTTTTAGGTGGGCTTATTTTGCCTTTTGAAGAAAAAAGTTTTATTAAAGAAAGATTAAAACATCTTGAAGAGAGATTAAAAGAAGAAAAAAACATCAAAGAAGTTATTATTGGTCTTCCCTTTACTAGAGAAGCAGAACCAACTTTAAGATATTTAGAAAACCTTTTAAAGAAATATGATAAAATAAAAGTTACAAAGTTAGCTAAAGGAATACCCGCTGGAGGAGAAATAGAATTTACTGATCCAGAAACATTAAAATCTGCTATTGAACAAAGAAAATGAAGGATTGGTTAATTGAATTAAAAGAATTAGCTTTAAAAGAAATTAAAAATATAAAATCTTTAGAAGAACTTGAAATTTGGAGAATTAAATATTTAGGAAGAAAAAGCGAACTAATTAAATTTTCTGAAAGACTTAAGAATTTTCCTCCAGAAGAAAGAAAAAATTTAGGAATGATTTTTAATGATGTCAAAGAAGAATTAGAAAAAATCTATCAAAGTAAAAGAGAAGAGCTTTTAAAAGAAAAAGTAAATTTTGATTTTTATCATCCTGGAAAAGCTTTTAATTTACCTTCTTTACCTCTCATTCAATCAAATCTTAGAAGAATTATAGATATTTTCAGAGATCTTGGTTTTTATTTAATCGATTCAAATTATCTTGTCACTGAATATGAAAATTTTGATTCTTTAAATATGCCCCCTTATCATCCAGCTCGAGATATGTGGGATACTATTTGGTTAAAAAAACCAAATGGTTGGCTCTTAAGAACTCATACCAGTGCTTTCCAAGTTCCTTTTCTTTTAAAATATAGACCACCAATTAGAGGTATTGTACCAGGAAAAGTTTTTCGTTTTGAAGCTACAGATGCCAGACATGATTTTGAGTTTTATCAAATAGAAGGAATTTCTGTGAGCGAAAACTCTAATTTTTCCCATTTGAGATTTATTTTTTTAGAATTTTTCAAAAGATACTTTGAAAAAGATGTTAAAGTAAGATTTAGACCAAGTTATTTTCCTTTTACTGAACCAAGTATTGAAGTTGATTTAAGTTGTATTTTCTGCAATCAAAAAGGATGTCAGGTATGTAAATTTAGCGGTTGGCTTGAGGTAGCTGGTGCCGGAATGATTCATCCCCATGTTTTAAAATGCGCTAAAATAGATGAAAATAAATTTCAAGGTTATGCTTTTGGTACTGGACTTGAAAGACTAATTATGCTTAAATACGAAATAAACGATATTCGTCTTCTTCATACTCCTGATTTAAGAAGCAATGAAATTTAGGTTAGAAGATTTAAAAAATTATCTTGAAGGCAAGATTGATGTAGAAAAAATTTTGAATGATTTAAATCTCAAAGCATTTGAAACAAGTTATGAAAATGGCATTTTTGATATCGATATTCTTTATAATCGTTTTTCAGATTCAGCCTCTCTTTTAGGTATAGCTAAAGAAATTAGCATTTTAACAGGTTTAAAATTTAAAGAACCAAAATTTAAATTAAAAGAAAGCAAAAGAAAAATCGACAAAGAAGTTAAAGTAAAAGTTATTTCTCAAAAAACGCCTTTTTATTTTGGAAGAGTTATTTTAAATGTTAAAAATTCAATTTCACCAAATTGGCTAAAAGAATTCTTAAATTTTTATGGTTTAAACTCAATAAATCTTCTTGTTGATTTATCAAATTTTGTAATGTTTGAATACGGAGCACCTCTTCATATTTTCGATTTAGATAAAGTAAAAGATAAAGAAATTATCGTCAGAGAAGCAAAAAAGGGAGAAAAATTTATTTCTTTAGAAGGAAATGAATATGAGCTTCAAGGAGGAGAGATTGTTATTGCTGACAAAGAAAAAATTTTAGCTTTAGCTGGTATAAAAGGAAGTAAATTAGCAGAGGTTGATTTAAATACTAAAAATATTTTTATTGAAGCAGCTGTTTTTGATCCTGTAAGCATTTATCAAACTTCAAGAAAATTAAATGTAAAAACAGAAGCTAGTTTAAGATTTGAAAGAAAAGTTAATCCTCACATTACTTTGAAAGCTTTGGACAGAATTTCCTATCTTATTCAGAAACATGCTGGTGGTGAAATTTTAAAGGGAAAATTTGCTTTCGGTAAATTAGAAAGGAAAAAAGAAATTAAAATTGAATTAAGTCATTTAAATAAATTTTTAGGAACAAATTTAAAAGCTTCTCAAGTTAAAAACTTATTAAAGAAACTAAAATTAGATTTTAAACAAAAAGGCGATATCTTTACTATTTACCCTCCCTTGGAAAGAAATGATTTAAATTCCAAAGAAGACATTTATGAAGAGATATTAAGAATGTATGGTGTGAATAATGTTAAAGAAAATTTTGAACCCCTTCTTCATCCTGCTTATTTAGATGAAAATCTAAGATTTAATTTCAAATTAAGAGAGGTCTTAAAAGAATTTGGTTATAGCGAAATTTTTAATTATTCCCTCTTTAGTGAAAAAGAGAAAAAAATTTTTATAGAAATTTTGGAAGAAAATAGTGAGCCTATTGAAATTTTAAATCCTATAAGTGAAAATTATAAATTTTTTGAATTTACTCTTCTTTCCGGTTTGTTCAAGGGACTTTCTTTAAACCAAAAAAATTTTAGAGATTTAAAAATTTATCGTTTAGAAAGAGTATCTTTTTTGAAAGAAAATAAACCAATAGAAAGGTATTCTTTAGCCTTAGCTTGTCTTCAAAAAGAAAAAGATTTGGCTCTCAAAGAAATAAAAACATGCTTAGAATTTTTAAAGAAAAAACTTAGATTAAAATTTGAGAGCGAGTCATTTAAAGAAAAAAACTATTCTTTTCTTTCTTTGGGTGCAGATATTTATTTTGATAATGAAAAAATTGGTATCATTGGAATTTTAAACCATAAAGTCAAAAATTTCTATGATATTGATTGGGAAGTTGGTCTTATGGAGTTAAATTTGGAAAAAATTAAAAAGATGTCTCTTGATTATGAAAAATTTGTTTTTTGGGGAAATTATCCAGAAGTTATTAGAGATCTTTCCTTTATAGTTGATAAAAAGGTGAATACAGAAGAAATATTAGAAACTTTAAAACAAATAAAATTAAAAAATCTTAAAAGTTATAAACTTTTAGACATCTATTTTATTCAAGAAGATAAAAAATCTTATACATTTAGATTTATTTTCCAAAGCGATGAAAGAACTTTAAAAGACGAAGAGGTTGAAGGGCTTCTTGGAAAAATTAAAAATCTTTTAGAAAATAAATTTAAGGTCGAATTTAGATAAAATTTAAAAATGGCTGATCAAAATTATTTAAATTATCTTGGTGAATTTTTAGAAAGATTAAATAAAGAACTTTTAAATAAATTTCCTGATAAAAATGAAGAGCTTGAAAGAGCAAAAAATGAACTTTTGGAAGAAGCAAAAAATTATGAAGATTTAACTCAAATGGATGTTTTAACTAAACTGATGACTTCTTACTATCAAAAACTTTCTTCTTTCTTACCAGAGGAGGAACTTTCTAAAATTTTAGGTGAAACGATTTCTAAATTCTTTTCAGAAATCTAAATTTTAATTCCTTCTTTTCTAAGGGCTATATGTAAAGGGCAGTTTTTATGATTGTGTTTTTTAGCAGGACAATATTCTCTTCCATATTGTATAAGCCTTAAAGGAAAATCTCTCCATTCAGGTCCTTTAGGAATTATTTCCATTAATTCTTTTTCAATTTTTTCAGGCTTAGTTTCTTTCGTAAGACCTAAAAGTTTACTTAATCTTTTCACATGAGTATCAACAGCTATACCTTCAAAAACGTTGTATCCTACTGAAAGAACAATATTTGCTGTTTTTCTCGCTACTCCTTTAAGAGTTAAAAGTTCTTCCATGGTTTTAGGAACTTCACCGCCAAATTTTTCTTTGATAATCTTTGCATTTTCTAAAATAAATTTAGCCTTATTTTTATAATAATTAATGCTTTTAATATCTTGAGAAAATTCATTCAAGTCAGCTTTTAAATAGTCATCTAAAGTTTTATATTTTTTAAAAAGCTTTTCTGTAACTTCATTAACTTTTTTATCTGTTGTTTGAGCAGATAGAATAACTGCTACTAAAAGTTCCCAAGGATTATTAAAATTTAATGCAATTTTAGCTTCAGGATAAAGTTTTTTAAGCTCTTTATTTACAATTTCAAAAATTTTCTTTCTTTTTTCAAAAATTTTCTTATTTAGTTTATTTTCTTTCTTTTTACCTTTTTTCATCCTCACCTGGTGAAGAAACTATAAGTATCCATTTTTCTTTAATAATATCAGCTTTCTCCAAAATAGGATCTATCACTCTAGAAACTCTTACACAATCTTTTATGCCAATAGGTTCATCTTCTTTAAAAATATAAACAGTAACGCTTCTTATACCCCTTTCTCTTCCAATTTCAATTTTTTTTATTTTATATCCTAAATCTTCGATCTTTTCTTCTATTAAACTTCTTATTTCCTCGCTTAAATTTCCCATTTATTTTATGTAAAATAACTTAATAACTGGTGAACATTTTAAAATAAAAAAATGAAAAAAAGAAGCGCAGGAATTATAGTTTATAGAAATAAAGGTAAAGATATAGAAATTCTCCTTGTACATCTAGGAGGGCCATTTTGGAAAAATAAAAAAAATTCTTGGGATTTACCTAAGGGAGAAGTAAAAGAGGGAGAAGATTTTTTAATGGCAGCATTAAGAGAGTTTGAAGAGGAAACTGGACTTAAGTTAGAAGATGAAGATATTAAAAAAATAAGTTTTTTTAAAGACTTAGATAGAGGAGATAAAATTATAAAATTTTTTATTCTTGAAAAAGATTTTGGAGATAACCTTAAACCACAAAGCAATGAAGTTTTAATTGAATTTCCTCCAAAAAGCGGTAAAAAAATAACGATTCCTGAAGTTGATAAAATGAAATATTTTTCTCTTGAAGAAGCTGAAAATTATGTTTTAAACTATTTAAAAGAGTTTATTAAAGAGATAAAAAAGTTTCTCAAAAATTCCACTTCTAATTAAATAAAAAAGAACAATTAAGGTAAGCCAAAAAGTTGTGATTAATGATAAAAAAAATTGAATTAATTTTAAAATTCTTTTAACGATGATAAAAACTAAAATAAAAACAATTAAGAAAAAAATAAAATTTTCAGAAGAGATACTATTTTTTATTAGATTTAAGATCTGATTTAAGCTTGGTACTCCAAAAAATTTTAGATTAAAAAATCCTATTTTATTAAAAATCTCAAAAAGATCTTTAAAATTTAATTGATTAAAAATATCATTTAAATCCATTTTCCCACAGATTTTTTATTTGAAAATCTCTTAAACAATAAGGACAATTTTCATTTGGTTCTGGTTCTTTATCTGAAAAATAAATTTGATACAAATTTTCTAAAATTTCATCGTAAATTTCATAATTTAAGTCTTCAATTATCACAAGTTTTCTTTCTTCTATCTTTTCAAAGTTTTCATTAATATCAATTTTGACTACATAAAAAGCTCCTAAATTTAAAACCTCCTCTCCTTGTTTTTTTAAAAGGTATCCGTAAATTTCAAGCTGTCTTTTATAACTTTCATAAATTTGAAATTCTTTACTTAAGGTTGTTTTAAAATCAAAAGGTACTAAGAATTTTTCTTTTTTTAATATATCATCAATCTCTCCGTAATAAATTACTTTATGTTTAGGATGTAAGTATTCTATCCCTCTTTTTCTCCAAACCTCTAATTTCTTTATATCATCAAAAAGATCGAAATCATAATTTTTAAGTTCTTCTGGCTTTTCTTTATTTTTTCTATATTCATCAAAAATTTTCTTCAAATATGGATCATACTTACTTCCTATATAACCACCAGAAAATTTTTCTGGTCTTTTGATTTTATATTTTACTTCTAACCAAAAACATCGAGGACAATCTAAAAAAAGCTCTATTTTACTTCTTGAAATTTTTATCGGTTTCATTAAATTAAATTCAAAATAAGAAGTGATTCTAAATGAGGCGTTTGAGGATAAAAATCAAATCCATACACTTTCTTAATTTTATAACTATTTTTCAAAAAATTAAAATCTCTGGCTTGAGTAATAGGATTGCAGGAAAGATAGAAAATATTTTTAGGTTTAGCTTCCAAAATAAGGTTAATTAATTTTTTATGAAGTCCGCTTCGAGGAGGATCTAAAATAAGTAAGTCAACATTTTGTAAAATGTCTTTTGGCAATTTTTCAGATGCTAAAGTCAAAACTTTAAAATTTTTTACGCCATTAAGCTCTGCATTAAACTTAGCATATTTTCCTGCTATTTTATCTATTTCTACGCTACAAATTTCTTTAGAATGATCCTTTAAAGAAAGTCCTATTACTCCTACTCCAGCATAAAGATCGACAACTTTATTAAATTCATCCGAATTTTCTTTCATTATTTCCAAAGCTTTCTCAAAAAGTTCTATATTATTTTGAAAAAATGAAGTGTAATGATATCTGATCTCTAAATTAAGAATTTTTTCTCTAAGATATTCCCTGCCCCATTCGTAAATAATTTCATCAAAGGTGCTTGCGGGTGACTCTTTTTTAGAATAAACAAAAGAAAAACCGGATAATTCTTGATTAGAAAAAGAAAAATTTTGGTTTTTATTTGAAGTCAAAAGAGATATATAGATATCATCATAACGCCTGCTTTTTCTTATAATTAAAGTTTTTAAATCTTTAATTTTCCTTTTATTGATTTCTTCCAAAACTAAAAATGCAGCGTAATTTGCTTTTTCAGAAATTAATTTACATCCTTCACTTAATTTAACTTTTTCTCTAAAATTTTCTCTTTTATGAAAAGCAAAAAAATATCTATTATTTTCCTCTAAAAAAGAATATTCAATTTTTGTTCGACAACCAAAAATATTTGGTGAAGCAAAAAAATCGTTTATTTCGATATCGACTTTAGAAAAATCTCTAAATATTTCTCTTAAAAGCTCCTTTTTAATTTCTATTTGATAGTTATAGTCAAAAACTTGCCAGGGAGAACAAGAAAGATAATGATCTTCTAATTCTTTTATTCTATATTTAGATTTTTCCAAAATTTCTACAATTTCGCCTTTAATTAAATTTTTCTTTTCTTTTGTTATTCTAATTTTCGCTTTTTCTCCAGGTAAAACTCCATAAGTAAAAACAACTTTTCCATTATATCTTCCAATACTTACACCGTTATGTCCTATTTTCTCAAATTCAACAATTATTTCTTTCATCTCTTTTTAGAGACAATTAAAGCAAATTGGTAAAAATATTTGTCTCTGTTGGCATTCGTTTTCAAATTTGTTACCATTCGTGTTTTTAATATTTTAGATTCGTTGCCATTCGTTAACAGATTAGTTGCCATTCGTGTTTATAATTCAATTAATCTTTTTACTGCTTCTTTAATTGCCTCTTTATCCATTTTATATTTTCTCAAAAGATCTTTCATACTTCCTGATTCTCCAAAAGTATCTTGAAGGCCAATAAAAATTATTGGCGGTACCACGGATCTATGCGGATTCTGAACGGATAAATGCTGATTTTTATCATTTATATAATCCGCGTTAATCCGTTTCGAATCCGCATTAATCCGCGGTTGAACTAAAACTTCTGCAATGGCGCTTCCCATTCCTCCAGCAACTTGATGATCCTCAACAGTTACAATTCCTTTAACTTTATTTGCTACTTCGAAAATTGTTTCCACATCTAAGGGTTTAATTGTATGGACATTCAAAACATAAGTTCCTATTCCCTCCTCTTCTAATTCTTTAGCTGCAAGTAAAGCTTGATAAACTAAATGTCCAGTAGCAAAAATCGCCACAGCGGATTTATTCGGATATTGAACGGATTCATGCGGATCTGTATTTAATTTTGTATTTAAAACCCTTTTTATCTCCAATTCTTTAAAACCGAAATTTATCAAGAGAGAGAGTTTATATTTAGTGGCTTTTAGATAAGAATAAACTTGAAACTCATCTTCGTTTGTTAAAAAGTCCTTAACTTTTATCTCCAAAATAATTTTATCTTCTATAATGAAATCCGGCCTATAAACACCAACTAATTTATCTTCATATGTCACGTCAATTTTTGGCTCGCTTTTATATACTAATCCCTGTTTCTTAAATTCCTCTTCCAATGCTTTTTTATAAACGGATTCTTTATGGCCTTTACCGATGGTATTATAAACCTTAAAAACACATCCTCTTATTTTGTATGTTAAATCTTCAAATAATAATTTTCCATTAACTTTATTATCCGCATTAATCCGTTCAGAATCCGCATTCATCTGTGGTATCCAAAAATATTCTATTTTCCCAAACCTAAATGGAGTTTCTTCGGTAGTAATTACTGGTGTTTTATCTCTTACAAATCTTATATAAACAGGACCGTAAATTTTTGCAGCATATAAAGTTGCTTTTTTTGCTTCAATAGCATCACAAGGAGAAATAACTTTTATATTTGGCAAGCATCTCATAATAGCAATATCCTCTGTTGCTTGATGCGTTGCTCCATCAGGACCAGTCACGATTCCAGAATGATGACCAGCAATTTTTACATTAGCTTCATTATAAATAATTGTTGTTCTTATAGTTTCCCAGTTTTTTCCCGGAGAAAAAGTTGCATAAGAAGAAATAAATGGAATTTTACCAGATACAGCAAGTCCTGCAGCAATTCCAGCCATATTTTGTTCAGCAATACCACATTCAATGAATCTTTCAGGCCATTTTTCAGCAAACTTATGAACTCTTGTTGACTCAGCCAAATCAGCTGTTAAAACAACAATATTAGGATTTTTTTCTCCAAGCTCCATCAAAGCTTCACCATAACCATCTCTTATTGGCTTTTCTTCAACATCGCTCTCAAAAATTTTTGGATTTAATTTTAACTCAGGATTAAGCATCAATTAAATTATATCATTAATTTTTATTCTAATTCTTTGAGTTTTTCTTCGATTTTCTTTTCAGCTTCTTCTAAAATATTTTTTGCTTCTTGATAAAGTGCTTTTTTAGTATCTTCTTCGGCCCAACTTACATTTTTATCTAATTCTTGGATATTGCTTCTTAAATTTTTCAGCAAATTACTCAAGTCTATTTTCAATACTTCTTTTTGATTAATAGATTTTCCTTTTTTAATTTCTTTATGTATATCTTCCATACGATGTTTAAGAATATAAATGAAAAGAATGATGATAATAAGAAGCATTAATATGAACAAAAGAATATAGTATAAGGTATAATCTTTTTGTACGATTACTTCTTTTTCTATTTTCTTTTCAGGCGTTGGCACGTTGAGAGTTTCCTCTTTTGTAGTTAAATTACCTGCTTTATCAGAAATTTCTGCTCTTAAAATATGAGTTCCTGGTTGAAGATTGTTTGCTTCTATTTCTAATGAATCCGAACTAGTAGATAAAATTAGGTTATTATCCAAGTAAGCTTCAATTTTCTCAATACCGGAGAGTTCATCTTTTGCTTTTATATTTAACTTAATAGAATTATGATTAGTAAAAACTAAAAGAAATTCTTCTAAATTAGGTTTCTTAGTGTCAATATTAAATTTATATCTTGCGATATCACTTTTAACTCCTTTGCCTATGAATTGAACATTAAAATAATAAGCACCATCTTTAACGTTTTCTAACTTCTTTTGCGATATAGGAGGTGAGTAACGATAAATTGGCAGTGCTTTAGGTTTCTCTGAATAAGAAAGTCTTACCTCAACTACACCTTCTGGTAATTCCCATTCAAAAACAGGATCATTATTGTTATACCATTTTTCTTGATCAGGGTGTGTTGGTGAAGTAATTTTTGGCGTTGGTAAATAAGAAATAGAAGGTTTTTCAATAGATATTTTTCTAATATTATAACTTCCTCCTTTCATATTTTTTAAAATATTCGTTCCAAAACCATCATTTGCTAAAACAGCACCGGAAACAAAACTTATATCAGCTTTGCCAGAATTTAAAGCTTTAAAAGTGATATTTAAAATTTTTCCTCTGGTTCCTGCAAAACCAGGATTTAAAACAACCCCTTCTGCCGAAACTTCTCCATTCCCTCCTTTTGGTTCTTGTACCCATAAATTTATAATCGTACCAGTTTTAGATAAAGAAACAAACTTTAAAAGATCTTCAGGATAAGAAATTTTAAAAGAAACAGCGTTCATAGCTTGATCGAGAGAATCAACGTAGACAGTAATATTTAAATTATCGCCAACATTCAAATCTTTACTCGAAGGTAGAATATAAAGATCAGCGGCTAAGGTTGTAAGTATTGGTATTAAAATTAAAAAAAACAATAAGCTAAAATATTTTCTCATTTTTATATCTAAATTTTATTATAAAAATCATTAAACCTACTAAAATAACTAAACAGATAATAAACATTAGAATATCATCAAAAACTAACACTCTTTGTGGATATAAAATCTCTACCCTTTCATTGCCAGCTTTATCAACTGCTTTGACAATAACATAACTTCTTAAACTCTGATCTTCTAAAACATATGGACTTTCTGCTTTTTTAAAAGACAAATTTTTAATATCTGGTTTTGCTAAAAAAATAAAATTAATTGGTTTTTCGCTAACTTCATAATAAGCAATACCTGATTGTTTATCTTTTGTCTCAAAAGTTATGTAATATTTACCATTAAAAATTTCTTTATTTCTTGCAAGATAGATTTTAAATGGTTCTGGAGGAAAGTTGTCTTTAATTTTTATTTCCGGTAAGCCTTTAATTTCTAAAATTTTAAAACTCTGGGATAGAGCAATTAATTTTGTTTTTGTTCCTAAACCATCATTAAGCAAAACTTTTGAGTTTTCATCAATCTCTATTTTTGCTATCCCAGTTTCTTTTGTCTCAAAAACAAGCTCAACCAAATTTAAATTTTTTCCACTAATCCCACCAGCAACTATCCCAGAAAATCCAATATGGGGACGTCGTACGTCCGAATATTGAAGATGAGGCTTCTCTATCCAATGAGTAATAATACTTTTTCCATCTAAATAATCTCGAAAAACTAAATTATCAGAAAAATTAACATAAACTTCAACTGCATTAATTTCTTCAAATTGAGTATCAAGATAAATAGGAACAACTATAAATTCTCCCTTTTTGACTTCTTTTGTTTCTATTCTTGGCTCTATTACCGATGTATTTCCAAATTTTATTCCTATCAAAATTATTATTAACAAAAATAAAAATTTTTTCATTTATCCGGTCCAGTAATATGCCATTATACTAAAATCAACTAAATCGACTTTGCCATCTCCATTTAATCTTTCTTTTTCAATAAGAGCAAAGGTAGAACTTAATTTTCTTTTATACCAATAAGCAGCAATAGAAAAATCAATTAAATTAACTCGACCATCGCAGTTTAAATCTGCTTTACCGCAAACTTTTTTAATTTCTTTTGAAATTGTTCTATCTCCAACTTTAAAAACCACAACCCTTGAATAATTGCTCACCATTTGATTGGCTAAAATTGATTTTGATTTTGTAAAGTGATCTCCTTTTTCTAAATCAGCTGTTCCTAATTGATATAAATAAAAACCGTCTCTATTAGTAATAGTCCTAAAAAATAATTCTTCTTCGGAACTTACACTAATTACTACATCCGCAAATGGTGGAGCATAACCAAAAATTGAAATAAAATCTCCTCTTTTAACTTCTAATTTGTCAACATCAATTGTTGGCGAAAGTAAAATGTTTCCTGCTGTTATTGTTTGGCCTGCTTCTAATCTTACAGGAAAAGTATATAAACTGCTTCTTCTACCATCTTCATCTTCTGAAAATAAAGTAAATAAATAATTTCCTGGAGATAAATTGTCTAAAGTGAAAGAAAATTTTGCATCAGCTCCTGCTATTGTTGTTGCCCTTATTGTTCCGTCAGACATTAACGTAACATTACTTTTAGGCTGAGCATAGCCAGAGATAATTAGTTTCCCATATGAAGAAATAAAGCCACCTCCTCCACCACCGCCACCAGATGGTGGCGCAGCAGTACAACCACTAAAATTTAAAGTACAATCTGGATTACAACTTAAACTCCCACCTGAATAACCAAAATTAAAACAAGTAAACCCTCCAAAATCGCTACCATCACATTGCTCTCCTATTTCCTTAATCCCATTACCACAAACTCCTGGAACAATAGCAGTAACTGTAACAGAAGCACTTTTAATTTTTTGAAAAATAAAAAAAGAGAGGAGGAGAATTAAAAAGACGAAAAATATTTTTAAAATTTTGTTCATTCATTTATTTTGAAGTGCCTTTCTAATAATATACTCATTATACTTCCTTACTAATCTTGGTAAAATGAAGAAGACAAAAATTATTAAAACTAAAGCAATTATAACTGCTTTTATTGGAAAGACGAAAAACCAATAATTAAAAACAAGATTTTTGCTTTGATTTAGGCCGTAATAGATATTAAATTTAGCCTTATAAGGACCAAAAGCAAAATTAGTTTTCCATTCATTTTCTAAAACCTTCTCTTTTCCAGGCAAAATTTGAAGCTCTCTTTCATTAACCCTTAAATTAGCCACAAGCCTTCCAAAAATATTACTAATTTCTATATCTCCTGTAGGTCTTACATAGGTATTTCCTTCATTTTTGATTTTATAAGCAAATTTGACAGGAAAACCAAAATAAACTTTTTTAGCATTAAATTCTGAAACTGAAATTTTATCAATCCTATTCCCAGAAACATTAATATAAACCAAACTCAAAACATTAACACCAATAGCTACGCCACTTCCCTTTTGTTTTGCTGGCATCGTTCCAAAGCCAATAGCTAAAAAATGTCCTCCTGGTGGAGCATCTTGGGGAACATTAATAACAACAGGAACTTCTATCATTTCTCCTGGTGGCGCAGAAACTTTTTCAGGAATTTTAACCCATTCTATTTCAGGAGCATCTTCAACCCAAATTTTTGTTCCTCCCTCATCTTCTGTAAAACCTTTAACAACAGAATAAAGATAGGTAGCTGCTTCACCATCATTTCTTGTATAAATAGAAAATTTAATTTCCTCGCCAGGATTAACATTAAACTCAATCTTAGCAGGAGCAATTGTCACAGCATAAGAAAAATTAAAAAATAACAAATTTATTCCTATAATGATTAACAAAATTAACAAAAAATAATTTTTACAATTCATTAATTTTTACTACTTCAGGGACTTGGCCCGAAGTAAGCTCTGTTCTACTTCGGGGTTAATTAGAAACACATTCATAAGTAATTATATCTTGATATAAACCTGCTGGTGTTAAACCAGAAATAGCTACCTTATGAGTGACAACAATTTCTCTATTAGCTGTTGGCTGTGAAGAAGAAGCTAAAGTAAGAGTAGTTGTTGTCAAACCTCCTACAGTATAACCTGTTTGTACATATCTACTATTTAAACTTAAAGTTCCACCAGAACCAGCAGTCGTTGTTGTTGCTTGAATTCCATATCCTTCTGTACCGGCTACTAAAGTAGCTGTTGCTGAAAAAGTAGAATTCGGGGAAGGAATTAAATAAGAAGCAGAAGAGTTATAAAGGCCAGGATATGCTCCGGAACCTTGATCTCTTATCTGAATTCGACATCCTGCTGCAGGATTACAAGAAACAGTTGTAGTTACATTAGGAGAAGAAGTCCAAACTTGTGATGTATCAATCGTACCAAAAGAAGTTGTAGTTGTCGAAAAAGAGCAAGTAACACTGGTTGTCACTGTAGCTGAAACTGTAACTTGCTCCGTTGTTTGTGCTTGAACAATGTAGTTAAAACTTTCTAATAGAAAATAAAATAGCAAAACTGATGTTAATATTATTAATCCTTGTGCAAATTTTTTCATTTATTTTTTTAAGTTAATTCCGACCTTTTATAAAATTTTACTAAATTTCTGATTTTATTGCAAATCATTTTGGGGATAATATTTATAAACTTGAGCATGTATAAGTAATCGTATCTTGATAATTACCTGTTGGCGCTAATACTGAAACACTTGCTTTATGCTTAATATTTATTGTCGCGTTGCTCACTGCCGCAGAAGAAGTTGCTAAAACAACATCAGTTAAAGAAAGCCCACCTACATCATTGCCACTTTTATTATATTTTGGATTTATTGAAATTGAAGCATTTGTTGTTGTTGCTTGAATTCCATAACCATCTGTTCCAGCACTTAAAGTTGCATCTTGAGATTGAATTAAATAAGTTGGTGAATTTGATTTATACAATCCAGGACTTGTTCCATTGCCAGCATCTCTAACATTAATTTGAAATCCTCCACCTGAAGTAATCGTAATAGTTATATCAGGAGAAGAAGTAGAAACGGACGAGGGAGACAACGCTGAAAATGAAGTTGATGTTGCCGATAAAGTACAAGTAACAGCTCCAGCAGAGGCAGTTGTTATTTCAGGAATAACTTCATAACCAGCTAATAAAGAATCATTTGCCGTAACTACTCTTAAACAATAAGTAGTATTTGCTGGAGCACCATTATCTCTTAAAACAAAATCCCAAAGACCGTCAGAATTAAGATTTATAGAAGTAAGGTTGCTGAAAAATCTTTTTTCTTTATAAGATTGGTACGAGTTAGAATGTCCGTTATGAACTGGATCATTAGTATTGCTTGTAGATGTAGAAGAATCAGTAGTAGTGTTATTATTATAAAAAGCTATAGGAGTATTAAATGTTACGTCTTGATAATTTTCACCGCTAAAATTAACATCACAAGTTCCTGATCTTACAGAATATTGAAGTTTTAAAAATACACTTCCCGTATATTTCCAAATTCTCACCTGTCTAATATTATTTGTAGGATCATTAAAGCCATAGGTAGCATAAATCATAGAAGAATCTATTAAACTTAATCCTATTCTTGCTTGAGTAACGTTCGTTAATCCTGAAGAAATGTTACTTATTGTTTGACAACTCCAAGTACTTCCTCCATCATTAGTTCTGCAAAGTCTTAAAAGATCGTTAGTAAAGTTATAATGGAGTACATATACTGCGTCTCTATCTAAGATATCTAAGGAAGAAGGTAAATCACTGCTGCCTTCAATATTTCCACAAACCCATGTATTTCCTCCATTAGCTGTTCGGCAAAATCTAAGTTGACTATTAGTAAAGTCAAGATGTGAAATATAAATATAATTTGTTGAAAATGCTTTTAAAGAAGGATATCTCCCTATATCTCCTGCTGTTTCAATAGCATTGCAGCTCCAACTTGTTCCTCCATTATTTGACCTGCAAAACCTTAAATCCTGATTACCCCCATCATGATGAGAAAGATAAATATTATTAGAGTCAACTGCATCTAAAGATGTATACCAACCATAATAATTAGTATTATTTCCTTCAGGTGTAGAACAATTCCAGGTACTACCACCATTATCCGTTCTACAAAATCTTAAAACAGAATAGGTACCAAAATCTTGACCATGAGAAATAAAAATTGTTGAAGTAGAAATTGCTTTAATTGAAGAATCAAAACCTCCTGTTTCTACAGCTGAACAATTAAAACTTTCTCCTCCATTACTACTTATACAAACCCTTAAATTATTATTAGTCACATCTCTATGAGCAATAAAAATATTATTTTCGTCAAGAGCATCTAAAGAAGGAAGAAAACCGATGTCACCGGTACTTTCAATAGTATTACAACTCCAACTTATACCTCCGTTTGTTGTTTTACAAAATATTAAATCTTGAGCTGCAGCATCACCAAAAGCTACAAAAATAACAAAAGGAGAAACAGCCTTTATCCCTATTCTTAAATTTCTATTTTCTATATTAAAATTTGATGTTATAAGAGAATTAGAAGAAGTAGGGGAAGAAATAGAAGATGAAGCATGAATAAGAAGTCTTAATCTAAAAACTTGTCCAGCAGAGCTTAAAGTTGCCGGAGTATTTTGATTAGCTAAAGGTGTTCCAACATCTGTTGAATCAATATTTTGAAAAAATCTATAAGCGGATTGGATTATATTTACAGTTGTAATTTGAGGAATAACAGAATAAGAATCTAAAAGCGTCCCGTCAGCTTTAACAACTCTAAAACAATATGTAGTACCTGGTGGCGCTCCGTTATCTATTAAAGAAAAATCCCATTTACCATCTTCACCAGAATTAATCACCGAAATAGAATTTGTGAAAGGATTTAATTCTTCATAAGTTTGATTTCTAATTGTATCAGTATTATGAACTGGGTCATTAGCATTAGCAGTCAAAGAAGAACCATCAGTTGGCGTCGGATTATCATAAAAAGCAATCAATGTCGAAGTGGTCACATCAATATAAGTTTCTCCATAAAAAGAAGTATCACATAAACCATCTGATCCTACTTGGGCAAATTGAAGTTTAAAACTTCTACCACTTAAAGCCAACTTATTTGTAACATGTAAAAGTAATCTTAATCTAAAGGCTTGTCCAGCTGAAGTTAAATTTGCTGCTGTGTTTTGATTAGCTAAAGGAGTTCCAACATCAGTTGAATCTAAATTATTGAAAAATCTATAGGCAGATTGATTAAATGTTGGTGAAGGTCCAAAAGCCCAATAGATAATTTGCCTTTGAGTAGCATCGGCTGTTGTCCAATTCAATTGAAAGCCATCTGAAGTAAAGCCAGCAAAATCAGCCTGAGCATTTATTGTTCCAGCGCCGCCGGTTCCGGAAAGGGTTCTCATTATGATAATTTTTGTATTATCTGTATAAACTGCAGCATTTGAAGGGTCAACATTTCTTGATTGTCCCCAAACTGCTGCTCTTGAAGTTGTTGCATTTGCTGCTCCAATAGAAAAAGTAGAAGGTGCGGTTAAGGTTGTTCCTGCTGCCTGATTACGAGAAAATAGAACAACTAAATTTGGTTGAAATCCTGTTCCTGAAATAGTTTGAACTCCTGTTGCTGTTGGTTGTAAAAAATTGCCAACTGCGTGACTTCCTCCTTTAATTGCTAAATAAAAAATAGGTGTAGCTGCTCCTGGAGCATCAGAAACATTTAAAGAAAAACCATCAGAAGTAAAACCATTAAAAGCAGCTAAAGCATCCTGAGCACAGGTTAAGCTTGAAAGCAAAATAACATTATCAGTTCTCTGCTGGCTCAATTTTGTTGAATTATTAGCCTGATTATCTTGAACACAATTTAAAATCGAACCTTGGTTATTACTATAATCAGCAAATCCCATACCCATTTCTAAACCAGCAGATGCTGTATCAACATTTTCAGTAAATCCCCAAAGAAACATTGCAAAATCAGGTTGAAATCCAACTCCAGTAATATTTTGAATTCCTGTTGTAGCTGCTAAAGTAAATGTTCCTGCTCTAACATTAGTGATATCAGGACCTCCAATAGCAATATAATTTATAATATCTGCTCTTGCCTCACTTACTGCCCAGTTAATTGTAAATCCATCGCTATTGCAAGAAGTAAAAGTTGCTCTTGAACCAACTGTGGGGGTTCCATTAGATAAAATAACAATAACATTGCTTTCTGTCCTATATCTTCCAGCATTTGAAGTAACAGCATTATCATCTTCAGCAATTGCTACTGCTCTTTGATTTGTACAATCTGTAAAACCTACTCCTTGAGATCTTGGAACTTGAGCTGTTGCATTAGCTGTATTTCTTGACCAATAAAATATTATTGCTTTTGGCTGAAATCCTAATCCAGTAATTGTCTGAGTTCCTGTTGTCGTTATCTTTGTAAAACTTCCAACTTTAACATATAAACCCTGAGCTTTTGCTTCTTTAATTTTAAAGCTTTTCCAAACCACCGGCCACCCCCCAAACACCCACACCAATATCAACAAAACAATCAATATTGGGGACGTACGACATCGCCATATTTTCAATATCTTCAAAACTTTTTTTGTTATTCTAAGGTCCATTGTTTAATTTCTGCTAAATCAAAACTTTTGAGCCAATTTTCTATTGCTTCTTTATAACCTTTTTCTCCTCCAAAAACATCTAATAAGAATTCTCTTTGTGTTACCGATGGAAAATTTTTAATTCCTAAATAATCTAAATGACTGCTCCAACGATACTTTTCTAAAAATTTTATTGCTTTTTGTGGATTTTTTAATTCTCTATTCCTCCACTCAGGATATTCTAAGTCTAATGGATTGCAATGAATATAGTAAGGAATATGAATAAAATGTTCTTCTCTTTTGATTAAAATTCTTTTAAATCTTCTTTCAAATAAAGTTCCTGTTCTTTGATATTTTTCATTAAAGTACTTCGCATATCCTCCGTTTAGTTTTTTCATAAACAATGTCAAATATTCAGGTTTTTTAGGAATCAAAAGCAAATGATAATGATTTGGCATCAAACAAAAAGCTAACAAATCCACAATCCTCTTTCTTTTTTTCCGATCAATATGGGGACGTCCGACGTCGCCATATTTATGTTTGTTAAAATAATAATAAACTTTTTCTGCAGGCTCTTCGTCATTAAATTCGTATAAATCATGGATAAATCTTAAATAATCCTCTTTGTCAAGAAATATTTTTCTTTTATCAACCCCCCTGTTTAAAACATGGTATATTTCCATTTTATGATTATTATACTTCTAAACGACAATATGGTGACGTCCGACGTCGCCATATTGTTAATTTGTGATGATGTTGATTTGGCAAATAATAGTTGAGTTTTTTGAATTGAAGATTATTGGTAGAGAGAAGTTGCCTTTTTCAGAACCTCTTTGACGATAGATTTTGAGTTGGACAATATCACTATTTGTAGAAATTTGATAATCATTATTCTCTGCAAAAACAATATCAATGCCTGCAGGAAGGCTTCCTATTTCAAGATTTTTTATTCCTTCACCTTTTAATTTAAAATTAACAAATTTTGTTTCTTCTTCTTTAATATTTATAGAAAATTGGTCAGCGGAGCAAGAAAGATCATCGAAATTTTTAATATTTATCATTTTCTCAAATTTTCTTATTTTTAATGGCTCCTGGAAGATAAGTTTAGATTCCTCTGTAGTAGTTGCTGAGGCGGCCTCTTCTACTGTAGTAGTTTCTTCTGGTTCGATAATTTCTGATGTTTTTGCATTATCACTTCTTTCTTGAGTCGTGGTTGCGGTTTCATTACTTATAAAAGGTGAGATAATTGATTCAATCATTCCACCAGTCAGAGTTTGAATAGTTGATGTTGCTTGCTGATTTTCATACTCTACCTCAAGCCACATTGATTCTAAATAAAGATAATAATCAGTGTCTGGAAGAGAATTTATTTTAATTTGGATTTTTGAGATATCTACCCAATTATTTACAGGAATGTCAAAACTTAAATTCTGCCAATTATTTTCATTAACACTTCCTAAATAATTCCAATTTTGTCCATCTAAAGTGTAATGAATATCAAAAAGAGTTTTTGATAATGTTGCAAAAGTTGATGTTGCTTGAGTTTGAGTTGATTCTAAGGTAGTTGTTTCTATTTGAGAACTCGTTGCAGTTTGGGATTCGTTGCCATTCGTATTATTAATTTCGTTGCTATTCGTGTTTATATTATTAAATTCGTTGCTATTCGTAACATTCGATTCGTTACCATTCATATTGTTTGATTCGTTGCCATTCGTTTCACTAATTCGTTGCGATTCATTCTGTGTTTCATCTTGAGCAAAAACAAAATTAATAAATTTAAAAATCTGAGAACTTGTTGCAGTCTGCAACTCGCTGCCATTCGTGCTATTTTTCGTGTTGTTTAGTGTATCATTAGTGTTCGTGTTATTTTGTGTTTCATTTATGGGGATGTCGGACGTCGACATATTAATTTCAATTGTCTTTGATGGAATGATTTTTTCGATTAAGCTTTCTGAATTTGTTGATTCGATGATCGGTTTTTCTCTTAATTCTTTTGTAATCACCCAATTAAAATGTAAAGTAACTTTTTTAATTTCTCCTTCTTTAATTGGCCCTTGGAAATTTCCACAATAAATTTCTTTAAAACCGCTATAATAAACAGCAGAATTTAATTCATTAATAAGATCAGGACTCTCCGCTTCCCTTTCTCCTTGTGCTTTTTCAGGATTTACGAAACTTCCCAAACAAGTTTGCGGATAAAAATAAACCAAATCAGCTTTTGTTTGAGGTCTAAAAATGATGAAAAACAAAAAGAAAATCAATATAAAAACAACCCAAAATGGTTTTCTTTTCACAAAATCAATCATTTCTAATTAAATTATACTATAAAAGACAAGAAACAACGCAAACAAAAAAACAAAACAACGCGAATTTACTCATGGATAGCAAAGAATTTAAAATATTAACAACACGAACGGCGACAAATCTAACAAGTAGGCAACAAATTTTACTTACATATAAAACACGCTCGTGTTTTTGAGATAAGTTTTGTAGATTAATAAAAATAGACATCCGCGTTAATCAGTGTTGACGTCCGCGTTTATCTGTTGTTATTGATATTAGCTAATTTATAATCTCGTTTTATAAATCCAACTATGATGTCCAAAGGAGGACCCAGTTTTTCAGTATTAAGCAATGGATTAAAAGGATTTTCAATAAAAATTTTAATTTTCTTGAAAAATTTTTCTTTACTGGTTTAGACAATTTTTCAAAATTATTCTTAAATTCTTCAGAAACTATTATTTCAAACATTCAAATCTTTTAGTTTGTAAATTCTTTTCTTTTTATAATCTCTTAGCCCTCTTTTAACGCTTTTTATAAATTCTTCATTATACAAGCCTAAATCGCCAGCTAGTTTTTCCCATCTATCTCTATTGAGAACTATCTTATATTTATTTTTGTTTATTTCAATTGTAATGTCTGCCATATTTTTATTATAACTTATCTTTTTCTTTTTTAAAAACAATAAATTATCAAATTAAATCCGCGTTTATCCGAGCCAATAGCATCTATCAGTGTTAATCAGCGTTGTGATCGACATTTATCCGCGGTTATTGATGTTCACTTATAATTTTTCCTCTTAATGTTCTTAATTCTTCTAGTGCCTTTTTTGCTTCTTCTTTGTTTGGAGGTTTGCCGTGCCATTCGTATTTCTTTTCCATAAAACTTACACCTTTCCCTGGAATAGTATAAGCAATAATAACTGATGTTCTTCTCCACTCTGACTGTGCTTCCCTTATTGCATCAACAAAAGCTCGAATATTATGACCATCAACTTCTAAAACATGAAGCTTGAATGCTTCTAATTTTTGTTTTAATGGTTCAAGTGGCATTACATCTTCAGTAAATCCATCAATTTGAATATAGTTTCTATCAATAATAATTGTTAAATTTGGTAAAGGGTTATTTCCAAGCCACATTAAAGCTTCCCAAGTATTTCCTTCTTGAATCTCTCCATCAGAAGTAATGCAATATACATGATAATCTTTTTTATCTAAAATTCCTGCATAAGCAATGCCAATAGCTTGAGAAATTCCTTCACCAAGAGGACCTGAGGTTGTTTCTACTCCTGGAAGTGCTGTTCGATGTGGATGACCTTGAAGACGAGAATTAATTTTTCTTAAAGTTTTAAGCTCTTCGACTGGGAAATAGCCAGAAAGTGCCATAGCAGCATAACGAACAGGGCAAATATGACCATTAGACAAAATTAATCTATCTCGATCAGGCCAATCAGGATTTTTAGGATCATGTCTTAAGATATGAAAGTAAAAAGCTGAAAATATGTCTGCCATTCCAAGTGGCCCAGCAGAATGACCTGAGCCAGCTTCAAGCAGCATTTCAATTATTAGCTGTCTTATTTCGTTAGCTTTCTCTTCTAAAAATTTTACTTTTTCTTCATGCAGGTGTTCTACCATTATTAACTTAAATTATAATAGAAAAGATTTTTATTTTTTAATTTCAAAATTTCTGAAAATTTCTAAAGGTTTTCTAAAAATTATATCTATTTTTTCAACTTTTGCTAAATAAGGCCCCTTTTTTAATTCTTCAATTAATTTTTGTAAATTTTCTTCCCTGCCCTGTGCTAAAACTTCAACAGTGCCGTCTTCCAAATTTTTGACATAACCAAAAATATATAAGTTTTGTGCTTTTTCTTTTACAAAATAACGATAACCAACTCCTTGAACCCTTCCGTAAACTTTAGCATAAAATTCTAAAAAATCATTTTCAATATCTTCAAAAGTTAATGCTTGTTCTATGGTAAAAACATTACCCGAATATTCACCGAATACTTTACCCGAATTTTGACCGAATATTCGGTCGCTTGATTCGGGTAGCTTATTCGGTAGGTTATTCGGGTAGACAATTTTTATTCTTTTAAGATCATTTAAATAACCTCCACACCCTAATTTTTCTCCTATATCATTTGCTAAAGATCTAATATAGGTTCCAGAAGAACAAATAACTTCAATCTGGAGCGTAGGCCAATTATAATCTAAAATTTTTATATCATAAATTTTCACTTTTCTTGGTTTTAACTCAACTTTCTCTCCTTTTCTTGCTAAAAGATAAGCTGGTTTTCCTTTAATTTTAACTGCTGAAAAAGGTGGCGGTATCTGTTCAATTTCACCAATAAAAGAGTTTATTACTTCTTTTATTCGGTCTGTATTCGGGTAAATTATTCGGTCATCATTCGAGTAAATCTTTCCCTCTCTATCATAAGTTGTTGATCTTGCTCCCAAAACAATTTCCGCAATATAAGTTTTAATGCTTTCTTTTAAAAATTTATTTAATTCTTTTGTATATTCACCAATCCCTAAAATTAAAAGTCCTTCAGCTAAAGGATCTAATGTTCCTCCATGCCCAACTTTTTTCTTAGTTCTCTTTTTAAAAAATTCAACAATTTGATAAGAAGTATAATTTTTAGGTTTATTAAAAAGAACTATACCCTCCATTTTTAAAATTTATCAATATCTTCTTTTATTACCTTTCCTTCAATAGCACAAACTAATTTTATATTATTATTTTCATCAAAAGTAAAATCTATTAAATCGCAAATTTTATAAATCTTATCATTTATTTGTAAATGTTCTTTACTTTCTTTTTTGAAAATCCAAGCTATTTTCGAACCATCAGAAGAAATTTTAAAATCTGAAATGTACTCATAATCTCCATAAGTTTTTTCATTAGTCTGAATAAAATATTTGCCATTATTTTTAAACCAAAAAACAAATTTTAAACCGTCATCAGAAAAGATTGGTAGGATAAAAAAATCATAAGGGCCAAATTTTTTTCCATTAATTACAAGATAACCCTTACCATTTTCTTCCATAACTGAATATGCATAACTTAAACCGTTAGGAGAAAAAACTATATTATATGGTCTTTGAATTAGAGATGTTCTTGGGTCTTTATATGGTCCATAAATTTTATCATTGATTCTAAAGCACACATAAAATTCGTTTTTGCCACATGAAAAAACAAAACCAAAACTTAAGCCATTTTTTGAAACAAAGGGACCAGCAGCATAATAAGAGTAAGGGCCATAAATTTTTCCGCTGAGATAGATGTAATAACTATTATTAAAATCCTTAAAGCTCCAACCATAAATTTTATCATTTTCTAAAGAGGCTATTTCATAAAGAGTGTTATAAGGGCCATAAGTTTTATTTCCACTTTTAACATATATACCATCTTCTTTCTCAATAATTAAAAAATATTTAGAACTTTGAGGAGGAAAATAAATACTAACCCAACTAAAGGGCCCATAAATTTCACCCCCTATGTTTGCATAAGATTCTGTATGAAATCCACTAGAATCTTTCCAAACCTCATAAGCAAAACCAAACAAAGAACCATCATCTGAAAATTCTGCTTCATAAATATATCTATAGGGTCCGTATTTTGAACCATTGAATTGAAAAAAATAATAATCCTCTAATTTATATACCCAACCATATTTAGAATCATTTTTAGAAAAAATTACATCAATAATTTCATCATAAGGACCATAAATTTTTTCGTTTAATTTAAGATAATGCTTCCCTTCTTTTGTAAAAATATAGTATATATATTTTCCTTTAGGTGAAATGCCAATTTTGATTATATTTATAGTTTTGCTTGAATCTATTCCTTCTATTTTTTGAGATACAGTCTGATTTTTAAAAAAATTAAATTTTTCTTTATTCTGAAAAACAAAAAAACTCAAAAGAACTAAAATTAAAACTAAAAATGATAATTTCAAATCTTTTGACATCTTGGGCAATAAAAAGTTCCTCTACCATCAATTTTAATATATTTAATTTTACTTTTGCATCTTAAACATTTTTCATCATTTCTTTGATAAACTAAAAATTCTTCTTGATAACTTCCTTTGCTTTCGTCTGGTTTAACATAAAATCTAAAACTTGTTCCTTGAAGTTTGATAGCTTTTTTGATTACTTTTTTTATAGCTGAAAGAAGATTTTTTATTTCACTATCTTTGAGTTTGTTTGCTGGTTTTAATGGATGGATTTTGGCTAAAAATAAAGCTTCATTAGCATAAATATTTCCAAGACCAGCAATTTTTTCTTGATCCATCAAAACAATTTTTATTGGTCTTTTTGTTTTTGAAAAAATTTCTTTTAAATATTTAAAATTTAAATCAAAAGGCTCTTTACCAATTTTAGATAATTCATAATTTAAATCTTCATCATCCAAAACCTTTACCCAGCCAAATTTTCTCGCATCATTAAAAATCAAAAGTCCTTTATCCAAAATAAAAATAACTCTTGTGTATTTTTTAATTTCTGAATTTCTTAAAAAATTGTAAAATATAAGCTGCCCGGTTAGCTTCAAATGAAATACCAAATTTAAACCGATAGAATTTATCCGCATTAATCTGCGTTGTGATCCGCGTTTATCCGTGTCTAACTTAAAAATCAACATCTTACCTTTCCTTTCAATTTTTAAAATTTTAGAATTTAAAATTTTCTTTTTGTCTCCTATAAAACTTTTCTTATTTAAAACTTTCACGCCCTTAATTTTTCTTCCAATTAAATCTTTTTCTAAATATCTTTTGATTGTTTCTATTTCAGGAAGTTCTGGCATTTATATTTCCGTAATATCTCTGGGATAGAAAAAGTCTAAAAGCCAATCGATGAAAGTTTTAATTTTGTCTTTGCTAGAGATCAATTTAGAAAGATAAACTCCTCGCCATAAGATCCAAGCAAAAAATCCTGAAAAAGTGAAATTTTTAATTTCGCCAATAGCAAAAAATCTTCCTAAAGAAATTAAATCTCCTTGATGCCTATAAACAAATTTTTCTAAAGGTTTATTTTGAATCAAATTGAAAACATTTTTAGCTACAGCTTTTGCTTGCCTTACTGCTACTTGAGCAAGTTGAGGCAGTGGTTTTTGATTTTGAACAAAACAGCAAACATCACCAACTGCAAAAACATTATCATAATTTTTAACTTGCAAATATTCATTAACAATTAATCTCCCTTTACTATCTTTTTCTATATTTCCTATAA
>Ga0272445_1000550_pt1 | contig 34451 bp, 29 predicted proteins | sample YNPCB0031_FD_194404 | JGI IMG/M metagenome (GOLD analysis project Ga0272445, IMG submission 194404) | Hot spring sediment microbial communities from Yellowstone National Park, WY, United States - YNP-CB-003-1 | ecosystem: Environmental > Aquatic > Thermal springs > Hot (42-90C) > Sediment... | reverse complement strand
CCTCCAATACTTAAGGTAACAAACTATGCTGTTTTACCTCAAACAATATCACCGGGACAAACATTTTCATTAACGCTTACAATAGCTAATTCAGGTATTGGAACAGCATACAATGTTACAGTAGTAGTGTTACCAAACCCATTATACACCCCGCTCCTAGGTTCTCAAACATTTGTTGGTGATCTAGCTAAAGGCGCTTCAACAACGATTACATTTAGTTTCAGAACATCTCAACAACTAAATATAACAATGCCAAGTCCAAGCATAAATATGACGGTGACAAGAACTCCTAGTAATAGAACTTTCATCACCCGTTTCCCAATAGCAAATAGGAGTATTCCATATCCTAGAAATATCACTATTCCATATACTCAAGGAGGTATTGGTTTTCAACCATATGTTGTTATACTAATTACGTACATGGATAACGTTGGTAGAAAGTATAATTCAACACTACAAATACCTTTAACCATAGCCTTAAGCAGAACAACTACAACAATTACAACACATAATATTGGAAGTACCTTCAGCAATAGAACACTGTTGCTATTAGTAATTGTTGTAGTTGCTTTAGGAGTTCTGTTAACATATAGTGTAATAAGGGTGAGGAAGAGATGAGGATACTAGATATACTTCACCTTGCATTTAAAACAATATTAAACTATAAGATTAGAACAGCTCTTTTAATTCTTAGTATTGTAGTTGGTGTTGCAGCTATAATTGCTTTAACAGCTCAAACCGAAGGTGTTGGGAAAAGCGTTATCTCTTATTTTCAGAGCTTAGGACCTGATACTATCTTAGTCAACATTATGGGTAGAGGATTGACGCAGGTAGATATAGCAGTAATATCTTCGTTAGAGAATGTAAAGAAAGTTATTCCTATTATAAGAGAGACCGCAAGTGTTAATCTAGGTGCTGGATCATTGAATACTGTGGTGTATGGTATAGCTTCAGATAATTTGAAAGATGTTTTAGGAGATTTAAAACTTGTTGATGGTTTTCCATACTCCGATTCATCTATACCTTCAGCTATTATTGGTTATCAAATAGCTACATCAAATACTACAGGTGAACAACTAATATTTCCAGGGCAAATACTTACACTAGGTATTAGGGGTGGTTCTAGTCCGATGGCTCCAGCCCAAGCTTCTTCATCAATTATAACAGTTATCGTTGCAGGTATTCTTGATAAATACGGTGTTGCGGGTGTTATATCACCTGATTCAAGTATCTTTATACCTCTTCAGGCAGCTGAGCAAATATTTAATAGAAGATGGTATAACATGCTGATAATTAAAGTTTCTGATGTTAATTCCATAGATAGTGTAATAGAAAGTTTAAGGAATATGTATGGAGCATCAGTAAACGCTATTTCACCTACACAAATAACTCAAACTATGCAAAACATAGTTCAACAACTATCTATACTCTTAGGAGGTATTGCAGCAGTATCATTAATCGCTGCAGCTTTAGGAATATTCAATATGATGTTAGTAACAGTTGTTGAAAGAACTAAAGAGATAGGGACTATGAAAGCTCTAGGTTTTAAAAATAAGCACATACTAACTCAAATAATTTTCGAAGGGCTTTTAATAGGGGTGTCTGGAGGAGTGATAGGTATATTATTAGGGGTTGTAATAGCATACATGCTACCAAATATCATTACAAACAGGTTTATCGGTATGCCCACGCCAGGTATGGGAGGTATTGGTAGAACTACACAAATAATGTTTCGAACTGTTTCATACTCACCCTCTATAAATCCATCTATTCTACTAATATCCTTCACACTAGCAGTTATTGTAAGCATACTCTCAAGCATTTACCCTGCTTGGAGAGCTGCTAAAATGGATCCAGTCAAGGCATTGAGATACGAGTAATACTTTCAATTCCATATATTGGACTTTAATAATGTACAAGAGTTTTGAATTCTTTATCACAAATTCTTAGAGATATACAATATATTTTAATTGAGTTGAGTACATAAGTTTTAAGCTAAATAAAACAACAATTGAGAAATTGAAGGTATTGGCAAATACTATCTATAGAGAACTAAATGTTGCGTGTATCAGTTATGTTGAGGATCCTAATCTTTTTGAGAAAATACTTCATTTTTATAGATGCACAGATTAAGAATTTCTACTATATAAATCCCAGAGAATGCATTGAAGATATAGACTGTATATCAAAGATACTCAATATACATAGAGAAGTATTTAGTTTAACAACTAGAAGAAAATACATTATTAAATAGACGAAGATCTGTTTAGAAAACAGTTGAAAAACTCTTAAAATACAAAACATATATCTAACCTTAGTAAAATTTATAAGCTATCTATCATAACTATATTTTTAGTGTGGGATAAGATCCATGCTTTATCATGGATCTTATCCCACATCTGCAGTACATGGAGAGGTAGAGGTTTCCGCTAGATCTAGATTAATAATCGCTATTGAAAATTATATAAGATCTAGGGCTCCCGGTTATCTTGAGTACTTGGATATTATCTGTAAAAAGCTTTTGGGTAGGGGTTGTGCTGATCTTTTTGTTGATGAACCCGACAAACTTAGGTATATTTTAGTTGATAAACTTAGTAACGATATACATACAGTTTACTTCATTATAAAATACCTATCCTTAGACCAATACTAATCAAATTAGATAAACTCGATGTTGAAGAAGAACTAACATCACTATTCATACAAAACCCGGAGAAATTCAAAGAAAATTAAACCAGATGTTAAACCAATGATGAAATTGGAATTAGAAAATTCTTATGATGATTCTATTTCTATAATTCCAATGGTATTCTACATTTTTGATTAAGATGCTTAAGTTTGTTGATCTCGAGATTGTTTTCTATTAGTTATGGCTTAAGTTATCGTATAGAGATGGTTTAGATTAACTTGCTATAGATATTTTAAAATAGCCCTTGTTGTAATTGGGTTTGGTATTCTATATTTTTCATCTGTTTTCTATACGAATCCTGTTTAATGAGTTTCTTTAGTAACTCATTGAAATTTTTATCATCTATCTCTATCCCTTCGATAAATTCTACTCCTCTTTTTATCTCGCTCCATCTATTTTACTTTCAGCAACTGTTTTAAGTATCTCTCTATACCTTTTCTCATTTCTTAATTTAGCTAGAAATCTCTTTATTTCTTCAGCTTCTTGTTTAGCAGCTATATCTATTATCTCTTCGAAATTTCTTAACCATAATTAGAAAACGCCATCCTTCTACAATTAATAAAACATGAGGAACTTTCCACTCATTCAGAAAAGTTAATATTAAACTAGTTTTACCAATTCTCATAGAACTTAAAATAGCTGCAACTCTACTACCTAAATAAAATCTATATAGCTGTTCAATTTCATACTCAAAATCATAAAGATCTTTTCTAAACCTTTTAGGAGCTAATCGAATAACGCTGGTAGCACTGCTAGTTTCTGGTAGTGCTACCAGTAGATGAAAAGTTTTTATCTTTAAGAATCATAAATACTGCTTAGAGAATTCTGTAATAAAGTTTTTACAAAATTAGATTGAGTTATGCTAATGTTTAGCTGTGTACTAAGCTAAGAGTTGATGATGTAGTGAGAATAATTATCATTTAAATGTATTATATAAACCCTATAGCAATAGCTATTTGCCTTAATGATTGTTTTTCAGTTAAGATTATAGCAATGAAGATTTTAGAATTTTAAGTAATTGGTTTTTGAAAAAATTGTTATTTCGTTAAACTACGTAGTATAAGGTATGATGAGAATGTTGTGAGAAAGCCTATAGGAATTCCGTACCATAGGTTTTTCAGTACATAGAGATAGTATATAATGATACTCCCTAGAGCCCAAGATGTAAATGCGGCTACATTCCATTTATACGATTTTTCTCTAGGTTTTAGCTTAGACATGATATAGTATTCTGTCCATATAACAACTCCTGCTGGTAACGATATAGCTGTTAACATACTTAACCATTGTAAAGCGAATGTATGTAGCTTAACTATTGCTAAAACTATAGTTAACATAGTTCCAGCGATAACGATTTTTCTTCTGTCAACTATTTTCCCGAAGACCTTCATACTTAAAGTCCATGAAAGTGATGCTGAGTATAACTGGTTATCAGCAGAAGTCCATGCTAATAGGAAAAGAGTTAGTACTGCTAATGGTAAAAGACCTAGAGATGTATAGGTATCGTAAAGATTCAAACTAGCTAGTTCAGCAGGTATTGCTGAAAGTATGATTGTGAAGCTCCAGAACCCTAAGAAATTTATGAATGCAGTAGTAATAGCGTCTCTAGATGTTTTACAGAACCTCTGATAATCAAATGAGAGTACTATAGAGCCATTGACAAAGGTCCCTAGAACTAACCCGAAAACTGTAGGTATAGATCCTACTTCTAGGTATCCTAAATCAGGTAAACCCCATTTAGAAGTAGCTAACGTTATTCCCAATATAATTAGTACTACAAGTAGAGGTACTCCGATGTAGGAGAGTTTAACTATATGTTTTACACCTAGATATGCTGTTGAAGAGAAGATTAGCGTCAGCAATACCATTACTGCGTAATACATATAGCTCGGTAATTTCAGTAGCTGGATAATACCTTCAGCAACAACACCTATAGAGAACGCTAACCACCCAATACAAACAGCACCTGCCCATAGGGAAGGTACTGCAACACCTTGTAAACCATACACTCTTTCAGCTGTAAGTGCATACGTAAGACCTTCTTTAGATGCTATATAAGCAGATAGCGAAGAGAATATACTTAAAACTATTGTCGCAATTATTGTACCTAGAACAAGTGTAGCAAATGGATATACACTTCCCCACCACGAAGCTAAATAAGGTGCTGAAGGATCTAATGTTAAACCAGCCCAAAGCATTACAGTTGCTATAAGCGATAACCTAGCTGTAATAGGTACAGGTGATAAAGCATATTCTCTATCTCTTTCATAACCAGCTTCAACCATCAAGATCCACCTACTTCATTAAATAACTAATGTAAAAAGGTTATATAAACACTTCTTTAAATAAGTATATAAATTTAAAACAATTATGTAAATTATTTCAACAAAATCTAAGATTCTTCATCAACTCTTTAAGAATCTCTTTAACTTCATCCTCTCGATCTACAACTTCTTCGACAATTTTTTCTTCATCTACTGTAAGAATCTCTCCTTCTCTTAAAACAAACTTACCATCTATAATAACATCACTTACACTATCTCCTTCAACATAGTTTACCACTAGATCTACAGGATTATGCAGGGGAACGTTCTTAATGTTTCTTAGGTCTAGTACTACAAGATCTGCTGAATATCCTTTTTCTAATCTCCCAACACGTTCTCCTGTTATAAAACCTCTAAACCCTGTCGCCATATTTAAAAGTATTTGTGAATTAAACCCAGCTTTATAGTACATCATAGCATTGCCTAAGGCTTTTGCTAAAGATTTTGCAATTTTAACTTCATGTAGTAGATCGAGGTGGTTCCAAGCACCTCCATCACTACCGATACCTATTATAACATCGTTTACATTTTCTAGACATGCCCAGTGAATCCCCATCAACCACGAATCTACAGTTGGACACCAACAGATCCCTAGCTTAAGCTTCTTAACGATATTGATTTCTCTTGGTGATAAGAATACTCCATGGGCTAAGACAACAGGTTTAATATCTCCAAGCCCTTTCTCAAGCATGTATTCTAGAGGTCTTTTACCATACTTAGTGAGTGTATAATCTACCTCTCCTTGGTATTCAGCTAAGTGAAGTGTTAAACCTGTGTTAAACTTTTTTGCGAATTCAATAACTTTCTCTAACAACTCTTCTGAAACCATCATTACTTGCCTAATACTCATCCATATACGTACACCATTTCTACCATTCCAATCTCTATATAGTGTTTCAGCTCTTCTTAGAACCTCTTCAATACCCCAAGATCTATCCTCTAGAATATTATATGTAGCTAATGTAATAACACCTTTCATACCTAACCTAGATACTTCTTCAGCAAGGATCTCAGGATAAGGAGCTCCAGCTTCTATAAAATACGTTACACCATTCCTCAACATATTAACTATACTTGCCTGAGTTGAGATTCTAGCAAGCTGAGAACTCATCATATTTTCGAAAGGTACTAGAACTTTTGACCAGATAGGAGGTAGCTGGAGCATCTCATCAGATATAGCTGATCTTAGCAAGAACTGCTGTGTATGTGTATGACAATCAACTAAACCTGGCATAATTATGTGGTTTAACCTTTCAATAACTTCTTCAGCTTTATAACGTTTCTTAATGTTATCGTATTTATCAACATCAACTATAACCTTGTTTTTAATAGCTACAGCACCTTGAGGAATAACTCTGTTAAAATCATCGAGAGTTATAACGTACCTCCCTACAACAATCTTATCCACAACTTCCACGGAAATACACCTAGACCAAAACCTATCTAAGCTATACCGCAACCTCGAGCTATTTAAAGATTAACATTATCAATATGCTAACTAATCGTTAACTTTAGATAATCTTTAACTATCTTAACAATACCCCTGATAATCTTCGGTATTTCTGATCCGAAGAACCTTAAGTTCTTCTTAATCTCTATAGCGAATGCTTCAACAGATGGAGGGTTTCCGAAGTAAGCTATAAATGCACCTCCAGTAAATGGGTAGTCTATTGCAACTCTAAGTCTTTGCGAAACTAGGTATGAAATGATCCTGGATATGAGTTCTTTTGAAGTTGTTGAGAATCCTCTTGTCGAGATACATATATCAGGCCATCTATTCCTATTCGACATTCCGTGTATATCTATCAGAACCCTTATTCCTCTACCCCTAACAACCTCTTCAACTCTTTCCCAGAAAGGTGTAGCCTTAGTGTAACCTTTATTCAGGTTGTAGTCAGGTATAGAGAGTTGAGGAACTTTATCTACTTTACTAAGTGTTGGAAGAACAGCATATATATTCTCAGCTACAGCAACTTTGTACGCTATTTCCCAGGTATATAGATCAACAGATGAATAGTAATTCAGAAGCCTGAAAACCTCGTCAACTCTATCGATAGTCTTCATCAAACCGAAACTCTTAACATAACGTCTCAAAGCTTTTACAACATATTTAAAAGAATCTGTACCAAAACCATGTGTAGCTGTTACAAGTATAGGATAGATACCTTCAACTTCAACAAAACCTTCAACAACATCAACATCCACTTCAAACAACCTCTAACTCAAGCTTTAAGAAAACCTGTAAATAAATAAACTAGGATTTTCCGCATGACAAAGAAATCATTACTAGAACCCAGGTTTACCTAGTTTTCAATACAGGAGAACAGCATTAATAGGGAAATACAATACCTTAAGTAATCCAGATACTAATGAGTATGTGAATGCACAGCACCTCTTTATAATATTGTTTATATAGTAAACGTAGGTACTCGCTATCGAGTAGTCGATGTTTTAGAGGATATCCTTAGAAAGAAACGCTATAGCTATATATGGATAGGTATAGAGAAGAACAGTATAAAGGTTTACCTTTCTTAGTCAGGCGCACGGCTAATCATCACTGCTTAAGTATGTAGTACTCAGTTCCGGAGTTCTCATCACATCATAATGAGATTCTCTTTAGAAAGCTAAAAATCTTCATCAACAAACCTTAGTCTTTAAAGTTCTAGTTAGGTAATCTGTAGATTAGGGATCTCGTTGAAGAGATTCTTTCAAACAGTTCCTGTTTTCCATATCTCTAAGGCTTGTTATGGCTATACATGTTGCGAAGACTAGCATAGCTGATGATATTATAAACAGTGTTGCAGAGGTTATTGTTTCGTATAGCAACCTCCCTAGATATTTAAATTAGATTAGAGTAGTACTTCATGATAATTTACAGTAAAAACATTGTTTTGAAGACTTAAAACCTCGAGTTTTGTGTTTCCTCATTCTACTCATATTTATATATGTTAAATTTATTAACTTTTATACCTAGGTATATATGTTACCTAGGTGTGTAGTGTATGTGTGAACATAGTATGTTTCATGGAGATGAGTGTACAGGTTCGCATGGGCATAGCTATGGACATTCATGTCCACATCATGAGAGTCCATTTAGAGGTTTAGTAAGGATAGCTATACTAAGTCTTGTAAAGAAGAAAGCTATGCATGGCGCTGAAATACATAGGTTGTTGAAGGAGAAGTTCGGCATCGAAATACCTAGATCTGTTGTATATATCTTGCTGAGAAGGATGGAGCATTTTGGGTTTGTAACATCGAGATGGGAAACAGAAGGAAGTGGACCAGCGAAAAGGGTTTACGTAATTACAGACGAAGGTATAGAATATCTGGAAGCAATATTAGAAACACTTAAGGAAACTAAAAAAATAATAGATGCGATCCTAGCTGAGAACGAAGAAAAGTAAGCGATTAACATATATTGCAAAATCTCTTATCTATCAAAGAACTCAGCAGATTTTTACCTCAAATCTTTTTCTACTTCAGATCATATCTTAGCTAAAGATTTTTAATAAGAAGTTCTCCGTAGAATAAAAATACGCATTCTTAGCATTCTTCCCTCATCCTCTACCAACACCGAAGCAGCCTCCTCAGTTTAATCAATTTCTGCTTATATATAGTTTCCAGTACCCTAACCTCATTATTGCAGTTAATAAGTAATGTAATTCTTAGAAGCTCTACCTACGGTTGCACTAAGCTCTTTTTCATTTCTTAAAATGTACTAGAAACTCTACTATAGCTCCAAGAGTTTTCCGTGCATCAACATATATATACTTACCCCCCTTGGAGAACCCACTTTGCTGAATTTCACCATCAATCTCTTTGATTATTTTATCAACACATTCAGGATTTTCGCTGAAATCGAATGCAATATGGTGCAGACCATCCCCATGTTTCTCGAGAAATTCACTCCATGTACTTGGACCACCTATAGGCTCTATAAGCTCGAGAACAATGTTATTCAAATTAAAGAAAGCTAGCTTAGCTCTACCTTGCGAAGGAGAACCTCTAAACATCATCTTAGTTTTTTCATAATTCTCGGTTTCAACAATAGCTGAAGGTTTTAAACCTAGAATCTTACTCCAATACTCAACAGCTTTATTCAAATCTCTAACAACAATAGCAACCTGAACCACAGTTCTTAATGGATCTACACACATACAAAACCCCTACAGAAAACATTGATTTCAACTATAAAAGTTTATCGTAGTTTTTCAAAAACTTTTACACTACACATTACATTGTATATATAGTAGCATAGTTATTACTATGTACACTGTGGATACATGAGTCCATTATTTAGTTTTCAAGTGGTTATATAGATTAGCTTGTGGATATGTGACAATTTAAGCTCTGTATCTTTTTATAGATCTTAATGTTTATTATCAAAAATTTTGGTACTCGTTCTATTCTATATCGGATATTTCATCCTCTTCAGGAACCTCTTCAAGTTCTTCATTCTCTATCTCTTCTCTTTTAACTACAGTTATTCTTCCATTTCTCCCTATACTTAACTCTATTTTACCTCTAAACTCTTTTGCAAAAGCATTCTCAATCTTTATCAAATCACCTGGTTTTACAAGATTCACTTGATCTCTCCATAGATTCAATACAATTGTACCTGTCTCATCCTCAACTACAGCTTGTGCAACAAAAGCTTCACCATACTTCGTCGATACTTTCCTAGGTCCACTAACACTAACAACACGAACAGTAAGATTAACACCATTCATCCCAGGTTTAACATCTTTAATCTTCATAACCTAGACCCAGAAAATCTAACTACACTATACACACCTTTATTACCTATAAAACCCAACCCTATATCAATAAAACTCTTCAACTAAAAAGTACATATTTATCAAAAACTGCTTTCTTTCTCAAGTTATCTTAATACTTTTTATTAGCGATATAGTAAAATTATAGAGATTCTAAGTAAGTAGTGTTTTTGTATCTTCTCCTCGACATTCTTCTAGTTGTACATCTTTTTAACCATTTTTTAAATTTACTGAATATCGAAATCTTTATAAATAACCATTTATTAATGAGTATCTAGCAAAAGAATTTTTCAGAGATTGAAATGACAAATTGATGTTCGGTGTAGCTAAGTGGATTATTGAAGGTGGTGTTTACGAAGGTTTTAGATAGGATTAGAAGGGTTGGCTTGGTGGAGGAGTTCTTGAGGGAGTTAGAGTCTGAGAAGAGTTATAGAGGATAGAAAGACTTGTCCAATTAGTTATACGATCTCTTCTCGATCTTGGATTAATGGTTATAGTTGCTCTCAGTAGTAGGAAGCCGAAGACATATTCAGATATTGGCTATATGTTTATGGAGCTCGGTATTATTGGTGAAGAAGAAGCTGAAATCTTTGGTAGGTCTAAGGAATATCTTAGTTCACACATATGCAATAGTGGATAGAGAGATTGTAATAGAGTTCTCTAAAAGATTGAGAGTTGACGCTCTTGGAATTTCACATACAATTCTAAGAAGTGCTGAAGTAAAGAGTTTAGATCCGCCTGACACTAATCTGGATGAAGTTGTTAAGAGACTTAGAGATATGCTTAAAAGTAGAGTTGCACTCGCTTTTCTCTATGGCGGTATTGTGAAAGGTTACAAGCTTAAAGGAGATTACGATATAGCTATATACATAGAACCTAAATACGATCTCTACAAACTTGGAGAACTTGCAGTAGATATAGCAAAAATTCTCAATATCTCCGAGGAGAAAGTAGATGTAGTATGCTTAGACTTACTTCCACCAGAACACATATTAGAAGCGCTAAACGGAATTCCAATAATCGTTGAAGATAATGTAAAACTCTTCGAATTAAAATTCAAAACCTTAATACAGTTATTAGATTTAGAAGAAAGTAGTAAAATTACCAATATGTAATGCCATGGATAAAATTTCGCAAGGTATGTAATGAAGAGTCTTATACTACATATTTAGTAGCTTCAAAATAACTTAACAATGTTCTCTACGTTAAAAACTTCATATCTATATACGTAATGATTACGTTCCTGTCAATGACGAAACTCTTCAAGAAGATCACTAAATAAAGTATTCTAGAAATAGAATGCTTATAGAAATTATATTCAATGGACTAGGAGTTGTACTATTTATAGCAATAATACATTTTGATGAAAGTAATGTTCGGATATATTTGTTATATTTCGATTGCTTTTCCCCGCTAACAGTACTTGACGGTATTTGTAGATAGCTGTAGTTCCGTTAGAGGGGTTGTACCTCTGCATGGGTTCACCAGCTTCACCCATGTTTCATGGATATCTGTCGAGCTCAACGCCACAAGGTTCCCATCTGTGGAGAGGTACTTCAACCCGATGTTGATTGCTCCTACAACGTCTCTCTCGAGGGCTGTTCCACATACTTTTGCTACTCTAAGAACTATCTTTAACACCTTCACTCTCTTGAACCCCTTTACTGCAGTGCGGATCACCAGGGGGTTAAACCTGTTGATCCTAGCACTTGTGAATGGGTCTCTAGATGATGTACCTCTTTCATATACCTTCACTATGTGTATGGGTTTCTCATCAAGTAACTCAATCAGTTTCCCAACGCTCCACTGGTAAATCCTGTGCCTCAGCTTACTGCTAGTATCCTCCTCCATCCTCTTCTTAGCCTTCTCACCAATATTACCAACTACAACAATAGCCTTGTTTTCAACAGCTAACCTCTCTATGAACTTCGCTGTCTTCCTCAACACATCTAGCTTCCTCTCCCCCTCTCTGAGCCTCCTAAGCTTCTTCCTAACCTCTCTAACCTTAGTTGAATTGCCTAAAGTTATTCTCTTCCTCCTCTCAGAATAAGCAACAATTCTCCCAAGACCAGTCTCAACTCTGTAAACATTGCTTAGTGCACCATCCTTAAAGAGAGCAATAGTAACTTTGTTTTCATTAACATCTACAGCAACAACATTTCTAGGTTTATAATCAACATCAAAGCTCTTGGTAAAGGACAGAAACACAACTATCTTTTACCTAAAAGCTTAAACCTCAACTCGATACCCAACCTCCAACCATTATAAAAATATCTGTGCAACTGCTTGTGGTTTCTGTAGTGGAGCTCTATCCAACCTCTATGAGTCCTCAATTTAATGACCCCGTCTTCTACAAGCTTTTCTTCAGATTCTATATCCTGGCTTGGTATGGATAGCACTACTCTAAGATCTGCTACTGTTTCTCAGCTTAGAGCTTTCTTTAGTGTTATTACCCCTCTCAAACTCCCTATATTATCAACCTGCTTCTCGTAGTACAGGTAAATAGTTTTCTCTGATGAGCCTCTGTACCCCTCTCCAACACTGAATACTGAGTCCTGAGGAGCTTCAATAAATACTTCAACACCTTTTGGAGTTCTGAACAATATAGCATTGCCTCTATACTCAACAATGCTTCCTCTACAGTGAATGTTCCACCTAAACAGCCCCTTACCCCTAACAACATCATTTATAGTAATCCTTCTCAATTCATCCTGAACCTCTAAAGCCAGTATCCTCTCCAAAACGAATACACTAGTATCCATCTTGAACGATGCTCTAAACCCATTGCCAGGCTCTTCATACCCTAGCAAATAGCCCCTAACATACTCAGGCAGATCAGAGTCTCCGAGGGTTACTGTGTTGTGTGCAATGCTTCTCCTACTCCATGTCCAGTGCAATGGGTCGTAGTACCCTCCTGAACCAGCATCAACAATTATTGGCTCTCCATAGTAATAAACCTCAAAGCTTAGCCTATCTGGGTGCCCATGCCAGCCTCCCTGAGGTCCAAAGTCCAGTACTATGTATAGCGCTTTTTCATCTTCAGACTCTCTATACACAAATCTACCACTATCCTCAAACAAAGCTATTTTTCTCCTAGCTGGTGCCAGGTACTCATATAATAGTGGGTTCTTGTTGTAGTTAATCATTGCTAGGAGAGTCCATGGGGAATATACCCTCTTAACCCTTCTGTAAAGCCTTTGTGCAATGCCTAGGAGATCATTATCGTTTAGTGCTAGACCTGGCAACAGGTAGGTGTCTGGTGATGGAGTAAATTCGTTTGCATCCTCTAAAGCTGGTACGGTATCGTAGGGTGTTAATATACTCCAGAGCCACATCAAAGCCTTCTTAATCACAGGCTCTTCACCAGCTCTAGTTGTATATGTATAGAGATTTTCACAACCTACATACCTCAAGAACTCTGCCATCTTAATCAAATGGCTAAGTGATGCAACATGGTAAGAAGCAGCAAGCTCTGGCCAAGCACCATCAGCTAAGAAGCTCTTCAAAGCTCTTCTAGCTGTTGCTAAAGCTCTGTAGAAATCTATATCGTTACCTGGGTAACCAAGTTTGTAGGAGAGAGTAAGTAGTGCAGTTGCCTCAGATAACTCCCAGTTACCAGTCCAAGTATTTGTAAGTTTGCTAACTTCATCTGCTATAATCCTCAACGATTGGTAAGCTCCTTCAACAATCTCTTTTGGTAATACATCCTCGACAATGTCTAGAGCTATGGCGTAGTCGGCGAATCTATCAGCTCCTCCACCACCGTGGACAGAGCTATAGTAAGTTATAAACGTATCGTTTAGCACAAGTTCTTCAAAAGACTTTAAAAGGTTTGCAATAGCATTGAGAATTTTCTCAGACTTTGTAACCATGTATGCAAGGGCTAACGATAGTATAGGTGTTCTAGACACGATAACAGGGTTTAGAACCTTTCTCTGCCACAAATCAATATACTGTTCAACACCTATATCACTAAGGAACCTCACTAAAGCATCCTCAACACTCTTCTCAATAATTCCTCCAAGGTTTCTCAATATTTTCCTAGGTGAGAACCTCATTGAGGATACAAGGCTGTAGATAGGCTTGGAAGCTTCACGCTCAAGGTATTCAGACTCTACAGCAGGGTTAAAGAGTAGGTGTTTTTTAGAAAGCTTTGCAAGATTCGGGGGAACAAAGCTTAGGGCATCCTCAACATCAGGATTAATGCTTATAGCTTTTCTAATAACCTTATTACCAATGCTTACCTCTATATATGATATCTCATACAGCTCCCTCTCAAAGCTCCAATCAAGAGCCTTGGAACTCTCAAAACCTATCTCTATATGCCTAAATATTTCTAGGGCTACCCTCTCCTGGGCAAGTACTAGTCCTATTGCTCTCTTGTCTGGAACAACCCTATCTACACAATACCCTCTTTTACCAATGCTCTGCATTCCACGAACAAAAACTATTCTACCACTAACAGATGTTTCTAGCTTCTTCAGTGAGTATACCTGTATAGATCCTCTATACTTATCACCAGGTAAAGCTATAGATGGGCCTTCAACACCTACAACAACATCTTCATCAACATAGTCAACGCGGGTAAGATCAGTAAACGGGATTAATCTAAACCTCAAGGTAATTTCTTCTCCTGGCATCAAAAGTTTTGCTGGTATTGCTAAGTTCACCTCAATATTGAAGAACTGGTCTTCTACAGAAGCATAGCATCCTTCACTAAGGCATTGAACAACAATACCTTCTCTCTTCGCAACATCAACAAATGCTAGCCATCTAACCTCTGGAAACCACCTAGATCTATAAGAGTGTTTCTCAAACATATAGCCACGAGGTGTTCCGGGGGTAGCAGTTGTTGAAAATGTACCCCAGCTCTCGCTGTAACCATAGTCAACGAAATAGCGGCACGTGTTTATAGCTCCCTCAACCCCTTCATCACCCCAGAAACCCCCACGCGCACAAGCAATATAGATAGCCACTCTAGGCCTAGCTTTCACAGACTTTGAATTAGTATTCTTAATTCTATATTCATACTCAACAAATCCGTTTCCAAGGTTCACCACTTTCATAAAATAATATCCCTGGGTAGAACACTCAGCTATAAAACCATCACTCTTTAACTTAGTAATTCTCCAGTTATTACAAAACGTAGGCTCAATCTCTATTATCCCCATTCCAGGAGCTCTAAGCTCAAGCTCAGATTTTCTAGAAAATAAGTACCTAGATTCTGTAATCTTGTTAATAAGTTGAACAATGGTAACAGTATCTAAATCAATATGGATTTCCACTACATCTTTAGAGAGTGTGTATAGTTTCAAAGACTCAACACCCTATAGATACATTGAGCATAGGAAAACTTAGAATTAAAATAAAACTTTTGTCTCACTTACTCAACATAATCTCTTTAATTAAATCAACTACACTATTTCTAATCAGTGGTTCAGCATCTGGAGAGACAATACTCCATAGTGCTGTCTTAGCCTCATACCTACCGCTATCGAAGAACTTCTTTGTAGGTACATAACCTATGTAATCATTTGTATAAGTAGTAAAGACAATATCTATACTAGGTAAAGCTTTCTTGATTAGTAATGAAGTTTCTGAAACCATTTCACCTGGGAAACTAACTAAGATGGTTTTCCCAATTCTAAGGATCTGAAGCTTGGTTACAAGTTTCTCTAAATTTAATTTAGCAACTTCAAGCTCTTGATCTGCGTACAGAAGTTCTTCAAACATTGTGAAGTACCTCTCATCAGCAACACCCTTAGCTCTTTCAGCCATGAACAGATCTATGTAATTACTGTAAGTATCTCTAAACCTCTTTAATGCATACTCATACTCCACCCTCCTCACGGGAACCTTAACCTCAGTATTAGCAAAATATAGTGTAGAGTCCAAAGCTTTACAAGCCATAAGTGAACTAAGAATCCTCTTTGCAATTTCCGAGCCCATGGTCATCGCATAGTTGTAGCCCTTCCTTAGAGGATCTACATCACCTGCAGGACCAGTTAAGGAGATGGTGTTGATACCGCTATTCTTCAATGCTTTGACTATGTATGCATGGTAATCAGCTGAATAGTAAAGGTCAGTATTGCATACAGGGTGACAAGGAGAAGAGTAAACAGCTATCCTCTTATTTTTGCTATGAACCATTACCACAGGGATCTGGGGGTCAAACACATCTCCATGGAAAGATCTGTTATAACATAGATCCTTTACACTAGTATAGCTTAGGCATACATTCTCAACAGGTTCTAGCCTCAAGTTCTCGGCAACACTCTTTACTTTTTCAGTAATACCTCTCATCCAAGAGTCTAGAAGTCTCTTCTCCTCATCAGTATAAGGTAAGGTGTTAGGCCACATAGGGATGATTGTTTCAGGAGCTGAATGAGTATGTGTTGTTATAACCATTATATTTTCTACACCTAAAGTTTTGTAGATAGCATCTCTCAATTCATTTGCGTAAGATTTGTAAACACCTAGAAGATCTAGCTGAATAAGAGCAATACTCTCTTTTTCATTGTTTAACACAAAAATTCTTGCATAAAGAGTATCTTTAACTCCTTTCGATGGTAGTCCAAGTCTATTCATGAAGCCTCCTAGTCTTAGCCCTGGAGGAGGAGTTATATCAACTTCAGCGAAACCAGCATTAAGCATTGCAACTTCACTTTAAAACGTAGATAGGTTTAAAGAGTTCTTCTAAATTTGGAACCTTATACTCAAAGCTTACACATTTACCCTCAAGCCACTCATCCCTATATCTAGCAACAAATGCTTCATCCCTTAGATGTGGATACATTTTCCACACCCTATCAATCTCCTCTAGCTGACCAGGAGATAGTGTTTCTTCAGGATCTAATGTAAGGTTTGTTTCTAGAAGACCTACTCTCTTAAGCATTTCCTGAACACCTGGTATACACCCTCTAAAATCATTGAAAGCATCGAACACAGCTCCATTAACATCTGTTACTTGGTGTGCTAAAGTAAGTAGTTCTCTCGGGATCTCCTTCAATTCTCTGATAAACTTTATGTACTCGAATATTTCCATAGATCTCTTACTCCAGAAAGCCCAGTGACCTAGTAGACCTCCGACAATCCTTACCTCAATATTTTCTCCACCTCTTCTAACTCTGTAGACTGATATTAGATCTATGATTATCGAATCGTCGTTACCTGTATACAAAGCAATTTCATTCTCTTTTTCAGAATCGACAAGAGCTTTAACAACATCTAATGTGTAGTACCTATTGAATGGTGCTACTTTAACAGCAACAATATTTTCAACATTCTTAAACAAATTGAACCAGAACCTATAGCCAAGCTTTAAACCTCCTACAGCTGGCTGAAGATAAAAACTAAACACAGGTATTTCTTTTGCAATACTTTTAATATACTCAATTATTCTATCGTAATCAGCCCCCTTTAAATGATGAACACTTACAAGGGCAACATGATAACCTAGGTCATGAGCTATCTTAGCTTCTCTCAAAGCTCTCTCCAAAGGACCTACAACACCTGCAACTCTAACAATTCTTCTCCCAATACTTTTCTCACATTCATCTATAGTCTCAGCAGTTATCTTTAGCAAAGTGTTGTAAAGACCTATCTCATGGACTTTAAACTGTGTTGTATGAACACCTATTGCAATACCTCTAGCACCAGAGGTTATGTAGTATCTTGTTAAAGCACTCTGCCTAACCTCATCAAACCTTCTCTCCCTATTCAAGGCAAGCGGGTGAGCAACGATGGCTACACCATCGAGTATAAGTCTATAAACCTCTTTCTCCGGTAGGGGGTAGTTCATCTAGAACACCCCTGTCCTAACCTCAAAATGCGTAGGAAGGTTATAAATAGACTTACCAGACTTGATCCAGTGAGTAATCCATTGAATTAACCTTTTTAAAGGTACTCTTGGATATCCAAAAAGATTGAAACATTCAGCAGCATTACTAAGAAGAGCATCATCAGCTTCACTACCAACAATAATAGGTTTCTTGCCTAGAAACTCACCAAGGGTTTCAGCAAGCCATCTAACAGAAATTGTCTCAGGACCTGTAACATTTATTATTCTTGGAGGACTTGAAGCATATTTCAATGCTCTTAACGCAATGTTGTTTACATCTCCTTGCCAAATAACATTAACACAACTCATTGTAACATCAATCGGCTCATTACGCATAATCTTCATAGCTACATCAACTATAACACCGTATCTTAATTCGCATGCATAGTTAAGTCTTAGTATAACCACAGGTGTTCCAAATTTCTTTGAAAAATATGTAAATATTCTTTCACGAGCAACTACACTCCAAGCATATTCACCAACACTATTAAGAGGTGTTTTCTCTGTAGCACCACCACTCCAGATTTTTACAAATGGGTAAACATTACCAGATGAAAATACAACGATTTTCGATTTCCTAAACTTCTTAATTACTAAGGTTGGTATATAGGCATTAGTTATCCAAGTTTCTTCAGGAGTTTCTATAGTCCCAAATTTCTTCCCAACCATAAATACTACGTTCTCAACATCAGGTAGATCGTCAACAGCTTTTTCATCGCTAAGATCAGCTTCTATAACTTCAACACCATTCTCTCTAAGTTTTTCAGCAATATCTCTTCTAGTAAATCTTGAAACAGCGATAACCTTTTTATTAAGATCTCCACATTTAATAGCTCTTATAGCTGTTAGAGCTAAACTAGGACCTATTTTACCTCCAGCACCAAGAATAATAATATCTCCTTTAACCGATGTTAAATCCTCTATAGTCTCAGGATACGGAGTTGAGAGTAGATTTTCAAGATCTTCAACATTATCAATAACTTCAGGTAATTTAATCTGTGTTGAACACTTTAAGTTCATTTAAGTATCTCCTTAACAGTACTCTTAATAACATTGACATATTTCAAGGTATGCTCCTCTCCATATATAAGTTCGTAATGCGGAATCCACATAACTCTTTTGCAAGCTTCTTCAGAATTCTTTAGATATAGCTTTGAATATTCTTCTACAGGAAGTTTCCACCTAGGTTCTCTTAATGCTTGTTGTTTATATAGTGGCATTATATACCCCTCTACCAAGCTATAGCCTTTCTCACTCACAAGTTTAGCATATTTCTCTTTACCACCATGTTTAAGAATTTCGTCATCTATAGATATAGGTATAAAGTAGTAGTTTGGTTCTACATAATTAGGAACTCTATGTACATGTATATGCTCTTCTCTACCGAGTTCTTCAAAGATTATTTTTGCTGATGTTCTAATAGTCTTTAACATATTATCAAATCTTTTTAGTTGTGCAAGTATTATTGCTGCTTGAAATTCTGTCATTCTAAAGTTCCACCCTATCCTAACATGCTCATACCATTCACCACCAAACTTTCTACCAACATTATGATAAGACCACACTTTTTCGTAAATCTCAAAGTTATTTGTAACAACTATTCCTCCTTCACCAGCGGTGATAATTTTACTTGTTTGAAAACTGAAGACTCCTACATTACCAATAGCTCCAACTTTCCTCCCTTTATAGGTAGAGCCATGAGCTTGAGCAGCATCTTCAACTACGTAAGCACTATGCTTACGTGAAAAATTCAGAATTTCATCCATTTCAGCTGGATTACCAGCAAAGTGTACTGGTACTACAAGTTTTATCCTATTCTCTTTATCATTTTCAAGAACTTCTGCTAAGTGATTAACATCAATGTTTAAAGTTTCATAATCAATATCTATAAATATTGGTATAAGACCAAGTATTACACCTGCATTAATAGTAGCTATAAAGGTGTATGCAGGTGAGATAAAGTAGGATCCTGGGGGTATCTCAAGAGATAGATAAGAAAGCATTAACCCAACAGTAGCATTATTTACTGCTACAGCATATTTAGCGTCATGGTATTTTGCAAAATCTTTTTCAAGAGTTTCAACGAAACCTCCTGGTGCTCTACCCCAGTTACCCTCTCTATAAGCAGTAATCAGATATGCTTCTCCAAGAGGATTTACTACAGGCCATTTTTTAACCAAAATTCACACCTTGCAAAATATATTTTCCTATATACAAAACTTGTTTAGAAATTTACTTAAAACTTTAGTATACTATATATAACGCCAACAAGCAACATAGTGTTCTTTCTCAAACTCTATTATTTTAGGCTTAGCTTTAAGACATTGAGTTGTTGCTAGAGGGCATCTCGGTGCAAATGAACATCCTTTCAATGCCTCAAGTATACCTCCAGACCTCTGTACCTCGATTGTTTTCTCCAATATCTTTCTCTCCTTCCTAACCCCAATGCTTGGCAATGCTTCTATTAATAGCTGTGTATATGGGTGTAGCGGATTCTTAAGAATTTTCTTAGTATCTCCTTGTTCAACAATTGCACCTTTGAATAGAACCACTGTTCTATCCGATGCATATAATGCTAAGTTCATCTCATGTGTTATCATTATAATGCTCATGTTATATGTATCGACAAGTTCTCTTGTGAGATTAATTATGTCTATTCTTGTCGACATATCGACCATGCTTATATATTCATCAGCTATAAGAAGCCTTGGTCTTGGTATAAGTGCTCTAGCAATAGCTATTCTCTGAAGTTGTCCACCTGATAGTTGATGTGGATATCTACCTAAAACTTCATCTGGGTTAAGTCTAACAGCTATAAGAGCTTCCCTAATTACATTATCTTCATCAATATCTTTTCCGAGAAACTTCTTTACAGCTACTTTCAAAGCTCTATCAACTTTGTAGAATGGGTTAAAACTAGTGTAAGGATCTTGGAAAATACCTTGAACTTCAGCACGATACTTCTTAAGTTGTTCATCTGATAAATTTACAATATCAACAAAGCTATTATTTTCTCTAAATCTGTATAATATTCTACCTGATGTTGGAGGTATCAACCTTAGAATTATCCTAGCTAATGTAGTTTTACCAGAACCACTTTCACCAACTAAAGCCATAAACTCTTTTTCATTAACAGCAAGAGTAATTCCGTTTAATGCTCTTACTGTTTTTCTACCAAGAACACCTGTGTGATAATCTTTAACTAGATCCTCTATCTTCAATATTTGAGTATATGTAGAGGACATCAGCTACAACCTTAGTTCATCTCTTCTTAATATTTACATAAAGCCAGCATTTAACCTTCCTACCAGGTTTAATCTCTACTTCTAGAGGTTCTTCTCTTCTACATATATCCATCGCATATGGACATCTTGGATGGAATCTACAACCAGGTGGAGGGAACCTTAAATCCGGAGGATTACCAGGTATACCTCTGATCTTCTTTTCCTCGATTCTTGCACCAATAGGGGGTATCGCTTCAAGAAAAGTCTTTGTATAGGGATGTAGAGGCTCAGACCAAAGATCATCTCTACTACCACTTTCAACAATATGACCACCATACATTAGTATTAAGTATCTAGATTTTTCGAGGATTAATGGGAGGTCATGTGTTATAATCATCAATGTTTCAATAATACCTTTATTAACAAGGTCTGTTAAGAAATCTATAACAACTTGTTGATGAACTACATCAAGATTTGAAACAGGTTCATCAGCAACTACAAATTTTGGGTTTAAAAGTGTTGAAATAACAGTAACAGCTCTTTGCCTCATTCCACCACTAAGCTCATGAGGATATCTATTTATAGCGTCTTCCGGTAATCCGAGCATCTTAAATCTCTCTATAGCGATCTCCAATATTTTATGTGGATCTTCTCCATGGTATTTTGCAACATCTTTTATAAATGTGCCTATCTTCATAGCTGGGTTTAAAGCATTCATAGCGTATTGCGGTATTAATGCTATATTAACACCGCGCATTTTCTCTAATTCCTCGAGAGGCATCTTCTCTACATCAATTTCTTTCTCACTATAAAATTTATAGAATATTCTCCCTCCTACTTTAACCATTGGAGGTTCTATTAAGTAGAGAATACCTTCACCAAGTGTAGTTTTACCAGAACCACTTTCACCAACAAGACCTATGACGCCTCTTCGAGGGATTTCAATGTTAACTCCATCAACAGCTTTTACATAGATCCCTTTGGGTAGGATGTAGTAAAGTTTTAGATTTTCAGTTCTAATAATATAGTCTTTCATACTTAAAACACCTTAAACAGCATAGTATGTAAGTTTTAGCCTTGGGTTAAACACATGTTGAAGTCCAAGATTCACAAGAAGTAAGCTGTAGGATAGCATTACGACAACTAGTCCAACTGTTGTAAATGACCACCAAGCACCAACAAATATTAATCCACCACCGATTATGTTGTTAAATGTTCTACCAAGTGTAACAGCATCCCATGGTCCATAACCTAAAGCTCCAATACCAACTTCTGCAAATATTGCTTGTGAGAAAGAATTGATGTATATTAAGAATATGTAGGATGCTACATTAGGTAGAATTTCTTTAAGGATTATCTCTATGGTTGAGAAGTTCGTAAGCTTTGCAATATCAATATAATCAGCAGATCTATGTTGCATAACCATAGACCTTACAACACGTGCAGGACCAGGCCAACTAGTAATACCTATAACAATAGCTACGAGTAGCGATGTTCTAGCTTCTGGTGGTATATATGAAACTAGCATTAGTAATACTATGAACATTGGTATAACCATTAGGAAATTCGCTAAGAAGTTTATTATATCATCTAGTAAACCACCTCTATAACCTGCTATAAGACCTAGTATTGTTGCTATAGTCGTTGATATCATAGCCGCTATAACAGCAATATATAGACTATTCTTTAGTCCTACAACAAGCCATGTAAAAATATCTCTACACCCTTGATCAGTTCCCAGAGGATGTCCTAGTGATGGAGGTAGATATCTATATTCGTAAGCACATATTGTGGAACCTACATAGATACTGATATCCCATGGATCTGGATATGCGTATAGAGATCCTATGTAGCTGAATAGTACTAATCCTATAAATATCGTGAAGCCTACTACAAATCTCCTATTTGTGAATAACTCTCCTAATAGTGTATATCGTAAATAAGTTAATCTACTAAGCAGTGCCAAGGATCTAAACATACTCTTCATTATGTCATTACCTCTATAATACCTCTTCTAATTCTTGGATCTAGAATTCCGTAGATAATATCGGCAACGAAGTTTGCTATTAATAACATTGTCGCTGTAAAAGTGAATATTGCTTGCATAGCAAAAACATCGAGATTGCTCATAACGGTTGCTAATAATGCACCCATACCTGGGTAACCGTATATCATTTCAACTAAGAGGTTACCTGAAAACATTCCTCCAAAATTTATTGCGAATGCTGTAAACTGAGGTATCAAAGCATTTCTAAATGCGTATCTTCCTAAAACTCTTTGTGGAAGTCCTAATGATTTTGAATACTTTATATAATCAGAGTTTAATTGGTAAATAACATATGCTCTCATACCAATACTCCATCCACCAATACCAACAGTTGTTAAGGTTGTTAAAGGTAAAGCCATACATTTAAGCAATTCCCTTATATATTCCCATGTAAGCGATGGTATCATAAAACTTGGTCTACCTGTTGGAGGTACCCATCTTAGCTTAACATAAAATATGAATAGAAATATTATTAGAAGCCAATACGTAGGTAGCTGTGCTATGAATTGAAGTACTGAAAGCCCAACTTTATCAGCTTTACCGCCTTTTAAAGCTAGGTAAGCACCAAGATAATTCCCTACAACCCAAGAAACTGCAAGAGATGGAAGTAGCAATGTTAATGTATATGGAAGTGCTTGGAGTACAAGGTCTTTGACTGGAGGTAGATTCATATACGATACCGAGAAACCCCAATCACCATGCAAAAAGTTTGTGAACCATGTTGGGAATTGAAGTATTGGAGGTTGATCTAAACCGAATATTCTTTCAACTTCTTTCATATACTTCTCAAATTCAGGAATAACTTGAGTAACTCCACCAGAAGGAGCTTGACCCATTGTGTAAACTCTTTCTATAAATCTTCTAATAGGGTCTCCGGGCATTATCCTTGGAAGCAAGAAGTTTATGAAAGTTGCTAAAAACCATAGTATAGTGTAAGTCATAGCTTTTCTAATTACGTAACGTGCAAAAGGATGTTTAATTTGAAAACCCATAACTATCTAGCCTTTACAAGATATTATTGTAACATTGACGTTAATAAACTTTATCTTAACGAACAGAAATTTGTATGTTGGTAGTTAAGGGATGTTGAGAGATGCTTAGTAAGCCTCTTTTCAAATGTTTACATGAGAAAGGTGTTGGTATTATTGATGTTCATGCTCATGTATTTCTAGAAGATGGTTTAAATAATAAATTGTTCTACTGGATGAATATTTTTAATGTTGAGAAGGCGTACGTAAGTATATACCCATTTGATCTAGGATCTATGAATCCAAGTCATGAAATTGTATTGAAAGGGAATACAAAGGTTCTAAAGTTATGTAAGTTAAATCCTCGTTTAAAAGGTATGGTTTTTGTGAATCCGCTTAATCCTCAGGATATTGATTTAGTTGAAAAATTTTTAAAAATAGGTTTTAGTGGTATTGGGGAAGTATACAGATCTACTAAATTACGTGGTAAAATTGCTGAATCTTTGATAAAGCTTGCTATAGAGTATGATGTGCCAATACTTATACATACTGCTCATCGTCTTTACCCACGTGATAGACCAAACGAGAATACACCTATTGACATAAGAACTCTTGCTAAAAAATGGCCTCGGGCAAGAATTATAATGGCTCATATTACTGGTGGTGGTGATTGGGAGTATGCTCTAGAGATTGTTAAAGATATTAGCAATGTTTATATTGATGTTGGTGGTAGTGTTCAGGATTCTGGAGTTTTAGAGAAAGCTGTAGAGCTTTTAGGTATAGATAGAATTCTTTTCGCAAGCGATAACCTATATGCACAAGCTATTGGAAGAGTAGAATCTGCTAATATAGATGAAGATATGAAGATAAAGATATATAGAGAGAATGCTTTAAAGGTGTTTAGAGATTGATCGATGTTCTTACATTTACTGGTAACTACCCATATAGAAAAATTCGAGTAGGGATTAATGATATAGTTAGAATTATTAAACCTGAAGGTTTTACAGATATATTTGTAATAAAATTTGAATCGCTTTTCTACAAAGATTTTAATGAAGGGAATAGAGAATTATTAAATGAATACATGGAAAGCACTTGGAGAAAAGATGATGTAGAGATATATTTATTAGCTGGAGTAAACCCGTTTTATATAAGTAGTGTTAATGATATTAAGAAATTTTCAGAGAATTTTAAAGGATTAGTTATAGCTCCACTATTTCACGGTTTTAATCTTTCATGTAATAGAGTAGTTAGTATTATTAGAGTTGCTAATGATGTTGGTCTACCAGTCCTTATACTTGGTTATCTAGAGGATATCCGTGAAATGCATAGAGCATATAAATTTAGACACTCTCTTAGTATCGAAAAGATTAAAGATTTTTTTGAACTTATCAAGAAATATAATGAGAAACCGAGGCTAGCATTAATTTCGTTCCCATTTAAAATACTTTCTGAACTAGCTAATGATATAAATAAACTTACGATATATACTGATGTTTCTTACGAAGATGTTTACGGACCTATATATGATTATGTTAAAATTCTTGTTGAGAATATTGGGGAAGATTTAATTGTATTTGCCTCAAAAACCCCTTTGACATATATAAAATGTGTTTTGTTTAAAGTACTATATTCAGAAATAGATGAATATAAGAAGGAGAAGATACTAAAACAAAACGCTAAAAAGTTCTTCGATTTAAAATAAATTATTGAAAAATATTTTAAATTAAAAAGTTTTATTAAAATCTACCTCCTCTTAAGAAGAACTAGTATAGCTATAGCTATGACTATTATTACTAGTACTGCTATTACAGCATATACCCAGGATGGAACTACTTCAACAGCAACTGTTTGAGTTAATGCTACTGTTTGTGTAACTACTTGTGTCTGTATTTGTGTTGCTGTTTGTGTTTGTATCTGTATTGCTGTTTGTAATTGAGTTATTGTCGTTGGTGCAACAGTTGTTATTGTTACTGGTGTACCGGCAATAGTTGTAACATATGTTGTTGGTACAACAGTTGTATATGCAGTTGTGTATGTGTATATCATTGTGTAGGCACTTATAATTGTAGTAGGAACTACAATTGTTGTTAGAATAGTTGTTGGTGTAGGTGTGGGTTTTTTAACAGGTTTTAGATATAGGTATGTTAGATACCCACTTCTAGCTGTAAAGTCGTACCATGGTGTTGCATATGGGTTTTTAGCTGTTGGCCAGTTAGTCCAGTATTGAGCACTGTATGTTACGCCTATTGGTACGTGTGCTAACGCTATGAATGGTGGGTCGTAGAGGAAGATGTCTAGAAGTTGTCTAATGATCTCTAGATTCTTTTTCTCATCTGTTATTCGTACGAATGATAAGTTATACAGTAAGTCTGAATATAGCTTGTGGTAAGGTTGTTTGGTACTACCATATCTACCTGGGTTACCTACCGGTGCTTTACCACATGGATATATATCTACAAACCAGTGTGTTCTGTTATACATTGGATCTACATAGCCTATTTGACCTGGGATTGCTGCTTGTGCAGGTCCTAGAGTCCATACGATGAAGAATGATGCTGGATGGAAATGCCCTTTACAAAGTGTTGTAAATTCTCTCCATGAGTCAGGGCTTAAGTATACTTGAAGCTCTATACCAACATCTGTTAAATCTCTTCTTATCTGATCTATTATTGCGGCATCGTCTGTTCCAGGTACTGAAGGTGCTACATATGTTAATGTTAGTACATCTCCTTTCTTAAATGTTGTTTCACATCCTGGTATAGATAGAGTTATATCTGTTGCCCATACAAATCTTTTCTTAGTTGCATCCCATTCAAATAGTTTTGTACCATTGATTTGAGCATTAGATAATGCTTCTCTTGCTAGTTGTTTAGCATAGGTGTAGTTAATCGGCCATAGTGTTCCGTAGTATTTCTTAAATGTTTCTGTAATCCATGTCTTATTGTAGTAGGGTTTCTGTCTATAAACTTCTATTGGTGGAATACCTACTGGATCTTCTGGTGGTGCTGCAAAACCAAAGACTATTCTTGAAGCTATAGCTTCTCTATTAATTGCCAAGACAACTGCTTTCTTAACTTCAGGTATTGTTAATGGTGGTATATGTTGGAAGTAGAGTGTTTGTGTTGCATATGGGTGATACCACGGTGATATATCGTACCATGCACCAAGGTTGAATGGAGCCTTGGTATAAGCTTCAAGACCTGGTACAACAGTACCTGCAATATCAGCTTCGCCTGAGATTAACATTGCTCTTGCTATATCAGCACTTGCAACAGCTCTCCAAACTATATACTTTGGTGGATACTCATCTGTTGGATAGGATTCGCCAGGCTTTAAAACACCTAGTCTAACTCCTAAATCTCTAAAGTATTTCCAGCCCCACCAATCATCAACTCTCTCAAATACTACCATTGCAGGATCAAAATACTTTAATTTATATGGTCCGCAGCCAATAGGCCAACCTTTTGCAGGGTCATTGAATGTTACAGTATGCCATGTCTTGTTATCTAGTGTTCTAAATATATGTGCTGGAGCAAGTCTTATCCACGATGCGAACACCCATGGAACCCTTTTATAAGCTCTTACATAAGTAGCATTAATGTATAGTTTCGCAGTTTTATCATCTACTTTCTCCCATTTAATCCATGATGCAGTCCTTGGCGTATAGTAACCACACCACCAATACCCTCTTCCCGTTACATCACATATCGTCTGAATAGCATCGCTGAAGGTGAATATCACATCATCACTTGTTATAGAAGTCCCATCATGCCATTTAGCTTCTGGGCGTACTTTTATAACAAGCACTGTATCATTCTCCCAGTAATAATCAGCAATAATAGAAGTCCACGAGTAATTAACGAAGTTGTATGCGAAAAGCGGTGGTAAAACTAGATCTACTCCTGGTGCAGAAGCTGTAAATGGATTGAAGGAATCCCCAAATCGTGTAGTTACAGATACTATATACAAAGTCTTTTCTCTAGGTAGTGTTACCTGCGCATTGAGTGTTGTTACCAGCATTGAAGCAAGTTGCGCTATTGTAACAACAATTGCAATCGCTACAACTAGAACCTTAGCCAGGGTTTTATTGTTTTGCATGATAAAGATACCCCGATACATTTACTCTTACACACTTAATAAATTTTTAGTTTTCGTAAATTAATTCACAGTTTTAGACCTCTTTGAGAATGCTAATGCTTAAGGCGTGCTACGTAATTCTATTGCGCTAAAGATCTTCCCCACCTTCCTCAATAAGCTTGGTGATGATATCCCTAACACTAGCATCTATTTTAAATCCAGAAACTTTAGCTCCAACGCTACAGAACCGCTATGGCTTTGTAACCTGTGAAGACCTCTACTATTCTTGCTTTAGGCAATAACCTCTTAACTTCATACTCAAAAACTTCCCTAACACTATGAGACTCAAACACATTACCAACACTACCTACAACAATATCCTCAGGATCTATATCAAGCTTCTTAGCAACCTAGTAAACAGCTAGTATAAGCTCTTTTCTTGTCCTCACAAGAATCTTTTTCGATACTTCATTAACTTTTCTCAGCTTCTTCATCAACAATAATAGCTAACAAGGCTACCTTGCTAATATCTGTTCTATAGATAATTGTTACTATATCTAGTAGATCTTCAACTCCGAAGAGTTGTTTTATTCTTTCAATAAGTATTGTCTTGGTCCTCTACCATCATAAGCTCTTGAAGCTACATTTAAAGCTTGTAGAGCTATCCATGACGTGCTCTCCTCATCACCTACTAGCCATCCCCACCCACTAGACCCAGCAACTCTTCCAAACCTATCCATACCCACAGCAATAGCACCAGTACTAGCAATAACAACAACCCCAGGCTCGCCCTAAGTAATAGTGTAGAGAGTAGCTATAGCATCAGGTTCCACAACAACTCTATCCCTTGGATAGCCAAGCCTCTCTAATAACCTTATGGCGTAGTCATAATCCTTCTTAGTATCTATACCAGCAAATGTGAATATAGCTAGCCTTAAATTATCAAAGCTTAGACCAGCTTTCTGAAGATATAGCGATATCGCTTCGTTTAAATTTCTTGAAGCTATTGATTCATCTAGTGATGTATCCCTAAGACTACCAACAATATTGCAGTAAATTCTGAAGTTTGTATCGAAAACCCATGGTGCTGGTCTTGGTTTTACCAACATCTGCTATAAGAATCTTCATGGATCTCTAGTCTCCTCACTCCCAGTTAATGTTGAAGAATCCTGACTCTACAACCCCATTAAACCTTACACCAAGGCTCCTAGAGTTATAGACAATGTAGTCTGGCACCATTGTTGGCTCTAACCTAATCAAAGCCTCTATAGCTTCTCTAGAGTTAGAGCCTAGAATAGCTAGGTATCTCTCGAAATCTGCTAACGGGTTTGGATAGATAAATGCAATGCCAAACTCCTTGCCGCAATATCTCCTACCCCTAACAACAATACGCTCATCAACAATTTTAACAGTCTTAATACTACTTGCTACAGTCTCTACATAACTATTGACCTCGGGACCACCGATAGCAATAACGTTGAATTTCTCATGAGCTTTCAGTTTTATTGCCTCTTTATCGCTATAAACCTTTGCAACTCCATTCGCATAGTCAAGCCACCAGTACTGAAGATGAAGTGCAGCTTTTCTGCATACCTCTATGTATTGGCTATCACTACAATACGCAATGGCTACCCTACCATTGAATAGATCCATGAATGGACCTGGAAGAATATTTTTGCTAGGTTTTGTACGCTTTCTATAGATATTAACACGAACATTTTTATCACTGCATACCTCTATTCCGTTAGCTTCACTATATCCACATAGTCTCCCATTACTATCAACACTTATTACTGTCTCCTTTGATAGCATATGTGGGGGTAGGTAGAGTGTAGATTCTCCAAATATTATAGTTACAAAATTTCTACAATCTATGTAGCTTCTTCTGCAAAGCTCCTCAAAATCAATGCTAAAGCTAATAACATTAGAAATGCTGTTAACCCTAATTCTATTCCTATCAACTATCTCAATATTTAAACGAGCAATATCGGCTTGCTTAAGCTCTTTCACTATTACCCACCAATATCTATTGAACCTAATATCATCAGTTACAGCCACAACATTCTTTGGGTGCTCACGTCTTGCGTTCTTAAGGAAGTTGTCTAGCTGAGGTCTATCAATAGCTTCTGCACCATAGTAAGAACCTGGTTTGTACTCTCCCCACCAATGCTTCTTACCACTAATCTCCTCATAGATGTACCTATAGCCTAGAAACTCAAGAATCTTAGCCATCTCCCTTGAGAACTCTACAGGAACTATATCATCTTCAGAACCGTGAGCTATGTAAATAGGTGTTGCTATTAGGTTCTCAATGAATGCTGCAGGGTTATACTTGTTGATGAGCTTTGCTATACCCTCCCAACCAGCAACTCTAGATAGTGTATTGATTGTAGAGGCAAGGTTTCCTCTACTTGAGTGTGGCGCTATGGATCCAAAGATATCTGGCTTCCTAGCCCCTATATACCAGGTTCCATAACCACCCATTGAGTGACCCATTAGGTTAACCTTATCCTCATCAATACTATACCTCTTCTTAGTATCCTCAAGAACCTCGAGAACCTCTAGAAGTCCTATCTCCCTATAGTTTATCTCACCATCTCTAGCTGTTGGAGCTATAGATATGCACCAATCCTTATCGCCAAAGATAGTTGTATACATGGGAACTCCTTTGAACCCGTGAAGAATGATTACAGCTGCATAGCTCTTACTAGGATCATAACCCGCAGGTACCTTAACGCCGTATCTATGCACACTTCCATCGTATCTAGAGCGGTAGGTATGAACCCTATGCAAAGTGTTTTCACTAGGTCTTACCTCAATCTTGTATGTGTAGTTCTCAAGACCATCAACATCTATTAATAGCCTAAGTTCGGATGGTTGATTAAGAGGTTTCTTACTCATTATGAATAGTGGGATCTGTGTTCTCTCACCATTGTGAAGCTCTGTTTCTTCTGATTCGCATGAATACCAAGTATCATCCTCTACACATCTAACCCTAAACCTAGCATCTCTCAAAGCAAGTATATGAAGAGCTACCCATTCAGCAACGTAAGAACCTTTTGGAGGTTCTGGTAAGACGAGACGTTCTCTATTTACGTATAGAGGTTTGTCTGTATAGTCAATCTTTATTGAGAAACCCCATCTACCAGCAAGTCTACCAATTTTAACAAGAACCCTATTAACACCTTTCATAAGCTTCATAGGTATAGCATAGTATGACTCTGTGTATCTCCTAGCAATATGCGATGTAAATACATGTTCACCATTAATATATACTGTTATGTAGTCTTCGGCACCTGCTAGGAGAACATAGATATCCTCCTTATCAACCTCAACTTCTGCATATGCATAGGCAACACCATATCTTAGCCTCCAGAACTTCTCAAAAACCTCTCCATAGATTTTAACAAGATCTACAAAACCTCTTTCATCAGCTTCAACCTCAATACACCTAGCATCACCTATAATCATACCGTGCTTTAGAACAGCCCTAGCCTCACCACCTATTTCCTCAAGATAGTCAACATAGAAACTCTCTAGACCTTCACCAGTAAGGGTACTGTAGGGAAATGGTCCGCAAACAATCCACTTTCTAACAATAATCATAGCTTTGCACCCTTACATAGCAAGAACATTGATAGTCCTAAGCTAAAAACTTAACTATGTTAAACTCTTTGAATCCACCTCAACGTCTCTAGCAATTTATCCAAGGATGTTGCAAAAATGCCTACTGCATAGTCGCTTACTCCACCAACCCATACAACAAGCTCTCTATATCTTACAAGCCCATTCCCAAATATTACCAAGGGTCTATCACCATACTCCTCCACAACCCCTCTAGGCATCAAGACATAATTGCTTAAAACAAGCATATTTCCCTCAGCATCAACTATCGCAACACCATTACGATAAGATAGGTCTTCTCCCAAGACAGCGTGCCAACCAGCAACACTACTAACAATAATAACAACAACGACAACAATTAGACAAATAGATTGGACATTAACTATAGTTCTAGCAATTGTACTACTAATAGTTGGATTAGCAGTTGGATGGATAGTAAAAAGAAGATAATAAAAAGCAATCATAGCATAATCAATTAAAATATTTTTATTAATTAACTTAACTACAGGCATTAGTAAAGAGATCTTGCTTAACCTATTACAAAAGCTACCTATAAAGGTTTTCCTAGCATTGTTGATCTCAACCTCCTTGATATTCACTACCCTAACTAGTAGAACGCCAGCTGAAGCTGCTAGGTATCTACCAGGCTCTACTCTGAACCTAACATTGCCGTACCTACGCGAGAAGCTCTCAGCAATTTCAGATGTCTTATAGAGAGTGGTCCAAAGCGATACATAAGCCTATTCGCTCTAAAGTCACCTATGTAGAGGTGTGACGTAAGGAAGCTAACTAACATTTTTTAGCAGAGGCAATAAATCTTATTGCTGAGGGCAAGCCTTGAGGTTCCCCAAGGACTTCATGTTTGGTTTTAGTGAGATTGATTTTGAACGAACCTAACGTTGTTGCTTCCTCAGGCTACCTAATGACAAGGTCTGGTTTTCCACCAGGAATACCAAGCATGGAGTATGCAATGATTGTGTTGAGAAACCAGATAGTGGCTCATGTTAGAGCCTACGACATCCTCAAGGCTGTTACTGGTAAGCCTGTTGGTGTAATAATCAATTTTACATGGTTTGAGCCTTTTAGGGAGGAGAGTGAGAGTGATAGGCAAGTAGCTTACCTATACAACTACGCTTTTATAGATGCTGTAACAGCTAGGTCTTCGCCAATAGTATCCTCAGAATCGTTGAAGAGAAGACTTGATTGGATAGGGGTGAACTACTACACAAGAATGGTGATAGCGTTTAGTGCTAGTGGTTGGAAACCTGTACCTGGCTATGGAAACTTGTGCACACCTAATGGTGTGAGCAGAGCTTGGAGACTTTGTAACGTCTTTGGCTGGGAGCTCTATCCAGAAGGTCTTGAGAAAGTTCTTGTATCTGTTTACGAGAGGTACCACCTATCAATAATAGTTACTGAGAATGGTGTTGCGGATGCTGTTGATTCGCTGAGACCAAGGTTCATAGTTCGTCGTCTAGAAGCTGTGCTTAAGGCTATTGGGAGAGGAGCTGATGTTAGGAGATACCTACACTAGGCTCTAATAGACAACTACGAGTGGGCTATGGGCTTCAGCATGAGGTTTGGTGTTGCTAAAGTTGATTTCGAGACTAAGAAGCGTTACCTGAGGCCAAGTGCTCTGGTGTTTAGGGAGATAGTTAGGAGTAGTGAGATACCAGAAGAGCTACTCTTCGACTAAGCAAAAACTTAACACTTTTATTCTCTGCCTCACACCCGTGATAGTGGTGAGATAGTGGGTAGAAGTGTTAAGGGTTCTGAGCATAGACCAGCCCTTCTACTCATCTTCCTAGTGCTATCGCTTATGTGGCTCTACGCTGATCAGAACCTTGTGGCACCTCTACTCACAACAATGGCTGCTGATAGGATGATTCCTGGTATCAGGCCACACTGCAATGTTACTGACCCTAGTAGGATTATTGATGCTTGTGCAACTAGTGAGTTCTTCTATTATGCTGGTCTAGTCGGTATGATACCGACCTTGTCAGGCATACTAACAACGTTTGTGTGGGGCTATCTAGCAGATAAGCTTAGTAGGAGGATTCTCTTCGCCTTAGCAGTTCTAGTTGGTGAGATACCATGCTTCTTAACAGGCTTTGCTAGTAACTACTATGAGCTTCTAGTGCTGAGAGCCTTAACAGGGATAGGGATTAATGGTGCTGCACCAGTTGCACGTGCACTTGTAGCGGATATTTACCCTCCTGAGGAGAGGGGCAAGGGATATGCAGTATACAACTTTAGTTCAGGTTTCGGTGTGTTGCTGGGCATGGTTATGGCAGGTATTGTTGTGTCTATGGGGATGTCATGGAGAGTTCCATTCATGCTTGCAGCAGCACCAAACTTCCTTTTAGTACCTCTATTCCTGCTCACAGTTAAAGAGATTAAGATGGGTTTTGCAGAGCCAGAGCTTAGGAAGCTTTATGAGAGTGGTTTGGAGTATAGGTATAGGATAAACCTTAGAGAGTTTAAGGAGGCTCTGTTAACAACACCAACACTCATATTCATATATCTGCAGGGAGTTCCAGGAACATTTCCATGGGGTGGGATACCCTACTGGACACCTACATACTTCCAGAAGCAGTGGGGCCTAGATGCAGCAACAGCAACAGTAATTGTTTTCACAGCTGGTCTAGGGATGATGGTTGGCTACTTCATTGCTGGGTTACTAACAGATAAAATGCTTAGGAAGGGATATGTGAACACCAGGCTTCTAATACCATTCATAGGGATACTCATAGGTACAGCAACAACAATAACATTACTTAGCTACCCATACCCATACGGAGACTCAAGCCTTAAAGCACTAGCACCAGTAATGGTAATGGCTCTACTGGGAATGACCTTCGTAACATTTGCAGCACCAAA
>Ga0272445_1000549_pt1 | contig 34477 bp, 38 predicted proteins | sample YNPCB0031_FD_194404 | JGI IMG/M metagenome (GOLD analysis project Ga0272445, IMG submission 194404) | Hot spring sediment microbial communities from Yellowstone National Park, WY, United States - YNP-CB-003-1 | ecosystem: Environmental > Aquatic > Thermal springs > Hot (42-90C) > Sediment... | reverse complement strand
CGGTAGTAAGCCGAACCTTAAGCCGAGCGAGGCCCCTGCATCTATGAGCACCCTCACGTCGGGGGTCTCAACGTATGTCGACATCCCCCTAACCCCGAGGCTCTCAAAAGCTAGAGGCTTCACCTTAATCTTAGCTAGCGGGAGCCTCACGATACCTTCCTCACGCGCTACGTAGGGGCTCTGCTTAACTAAATTACGTCTGCGGGCTAAAGGGCTCCCAGCGTTAAGCCCCAAGCCCTAGCTTCAGGGAGGGCATCCAGAAGCGACTCAAGGGAGCGTGGAGCGTTCATCCAGCGCGCTTTTTAAGGGCCTAGCTCAGTGTAGGTGGGGCGATGACGTATCTGGCCTCGACGATCCGTGACTGGGATCTTGAGTGCTGAGCCCCATCGGTTGTCGGCTACGGGCGGCTCATGCAGCTTATCAACAGCCTTGTCGCGCGTGTCAGCTCCACCTGCTTGGAGGCCAGGTCCTCCTCGGCTTTTCACGGTCCCTCCTGCTCAGAAGTGAGAGGTAGGCCTCCTCTCCGAGCACCTCAACCCTGACCTCGTAGTCCGGGTCCTCTAGGCTTACGGTTAAGCCAAGCTCGCGCCTTAAAGCTGCCCCTACCTCCTCCTCCACGCGCTTAGCTGAGCTTAAGCAGCCTCCACGCTTAACGCACCTGACAGCTATGGAGCCCTTAGCTCCTCGAGCCAGCTCGACGGCCTTCGCAGCGATCTCGGCCAGCTCCGCCTTGACGGCTGCGTCGACGGGGATGACGCGGCTTACATGACTTGTCCAGCAGGACTTAACCCGCTCAGCTGCCAGCCTAGCTGGGATGCTTACCGCTACCTTAAGCACGCCTCCATACCTCGTGCGCTCGACTTTGACGCTCGGGTCGAGGCGGTAGAGACAGTCTGGCACCTCCTCCTCCACAGTATGCTCCTTACCCAGCTTCGTTGTTATCAGCAGTAGGGGCAGCTTCGACCACTCATCGAGAAGGCTCCGGCAGGCTTTTTATCGCTAACCCAGCTTAGTGGCGTGAGTTGAGTAGAGCTGAGGAGCCCCTCCTCGAGAGCCCTCCTCCCTCGAGCAGGCTGATCAAGGATGAGGGTAAGCTTTCGCCGGACTACGTGCCCTCCATCCTTCCACACCGCGAGGCTCAGCTCGAGGAGCTGACGAGGCTCTTTAGCGGCCTTCTAGAGTCTCCCAGGAGCCTCTCAGTTAAGGTTTGGCTCGTCGGGGAGGTGGGGTCGGGGAAGACCGCTACCTCGAAGCGCTTCGGCTACCTCCTCGAGCGCGAGGCTCGTAGGCGGGGCGTCGACGTCAGGTACGTCCACGTAAACTGCTTCAAGGAGAGGACCCTCTTCGTAATAGCTAAGCGCTTAGCTCAACGCGTCATTCCAAGCCTACCTGAGCGAGGCTTCTCGGCGCAGGAGCTATTAGACATGGCTTGGGGGGCCCTCAACGACCAAGACGCCCACCTCGTGGCAGCCCTCGACGAGGTCGACTACTTAGTTAGGGCGGCTGGGGAGGACCTCCTCTACGCGCTAACGAGGGCCTGCGACGAGAGGCTCAACGCCCCTCAAAGGCTAAGCCTCATCCTAATCTCCAGGGCGCATCCATCAACCTACCGTCTGGACGCCCGTGTGGCCAGCACCTTGTGTCGAGGGGTTGTACGGTTTCAACCCTACACCTCAGCTCAGCTCCTAAGCATCTTGAAGGCTAGGGTGGAGGAAGCCTTCGTGGAGGGGGCGGTAAGCTTCGAGGCCATCAGCTTGATAGCTGACCTAGCGGGCGTGGACGCTCAAGGCACTGGGGACGCGCGCTTGGCTCTAGAGCTGCTATGGTGGTCCAGCAAGCTGGCTGAAGCTAGAGGGCTTCGAAGGGTAGACCCAGACGTGGTGAGAGCTGCTTACGCTCAGCTTAACCCCTCGCTCAGCCGTGAGGACCTACGCTCGCTGTCAAGCCATGAGAGGCTGGTGCTTCTGGCGGTGGCTAGGGTCTTGAGGAGGACGGGGAAGGCCTACGCCTCGACGGGGGAGGTGGAGGGGGAGTACGTGAATCTATGCAGGTTGCTGGGCGAGGAGCCCAGGAAGCACGTGAGGCTCTGGCTGATGGCTAAGAGGCTTAGCAGCGCTGGCTTCATACACTCCAAGGTGGTGTGCGGGGCGGGCGGTAGAACCACCTTAATGGGGCTCGTGGGGGTCGAGGCCTCCACGCTCGAGCGCCTCCTCACCTCCTCATGGAGAGGCTAGGCTTGGAGGTTGAAGACATACTATCCTCAAGGGGGAGGGTTAAGGTGCTTAAGGTATTGATGAGCGCGGGCGAGCTCAACGTATCTGAGGCCGTTAGGCGGGCTGGCTTAAACCACTCAGCTGCCTCAGCCCACATAGACGCCTTGAAGGAGGCTGGGCTCCTAGAGGAGAGGAGGTTCGGCCGCATAAGGATCTTAAGGGCTAGGCTGGAGGACCCAAGGGTGCAGGCGCTTAAGAAGGCCTTCGAGCTCTTCGAGCTCTACGGAGGGGGTCGCCGTGACCGTTAAGATGGTTGACGTAACGGGGAAGCCCTGGGTCTACCGTGAAGCTACGGCGAGGGGCGTCATCAGGCTGAGGAGGGAGACGGTGAAGGCCATAGCTGAGGGGAGGGTGGAGAAGGGCGATGTACTGTCGGCGGCCCAGCTCGCCGCCGTCATGGCTGCTAAGAGGACGCCCGAGCTGATACCTCTCTGCCACCCCATACCCATAACTGGGGTGGATGTAGGCTTCAAGCTGGGGGAGGGCTTCGTCGAGGTCGAGGTTAAGGTTAGGGCTGTAGCCTCCACAGGGGTCGAGATGGAGGCGCTTACAGCCGCCTCAGCCGCCCTGCTCGTGGTTTGGGACATGGTTAAGAAGATGGAGAAGGACGAGAGAGGCAACTACCCCACCACGGAGATAGCTTCAATACGCGTCGAGAGCAAGGTCAAGGGTGGTGCCCCTGTCCACCACAGTTGAGGAGCATCGAGCAGCTGGGGTGAAGGGGCTTAAGTTCGCGATCATAGTGGCTAGCGACAGGCTTCACGGTCGAGGGCCTCAGGGAGATGTTAGCGGCGACGCAGCCTCTAGGCTGGTGTCTGAGGCAGGCCACGTGGTGGCTAAGCGTAGCCTCATACCCAACGACGCGGTCAAGCTGGTTGAGGAGGTGGTGAGCGCCATCGAGGAGGGCGTCGACGTGGTAGTGGTCAGCGGCGGAACTGGTCTTGGGCCCAGCGACGTCACCGTGGAGGCCTTAACACCCCTCTTTGAGAAGAGCATCCCAGGCTTCGGAGAGCTCTTTAGGATGCTTAGCTTCAGCGCAGTGGGCTCAGCCGCCATGCTCAGCAGGGCTGGAGCGGGCATCTATCGAGGCTCAGCTGTGTTCCTGCTGCCAGGCTCCCCTCACGCCGTGGAGCTCGCCCTATCCAAGCTCATCCTACCTGAGGTAGGCCACCTTCTAGCTGAAGCTAGAGGGATTAGGCGGGGTGCATCCCATGGCCATGGATAGGTTCGGCAGGAAGGTAACTACGCTCAGGGCCTCCATCACTGAGGCCTGCAACCTAAACTGCATCTACTGTCATCGAGAGGGCGCTTCTACGAGCGGCTCAATCGAGCTAGGCTCACGTCAGCTTAGGCTGGCGGTGGAGGCAGCCCATCGAGTCGGGGTGAGCAGGGTTAAGCTGACTGGCGGCGAGCCCCTCCTCAGGAGGGACGTGGTCGCCCTCGTCGAGGCAGCAGCGTCCGTGGAGGGGATCATGGACGTGTCTATGACCACCAACGGCACCCTCCTCGCCCGGCTGGCCTCCAGCCTCATCGAGGCGGGGCTTCGAAGGGTCAACGTAAGCCTTCCATCCCTTAAGCCTGAGCGCTACCGCCACATAACTGGCTGCGATGCGCTCGACATGGTTAAGGAAGGGTTGGCTGCCGCCGTCGATGCAGGCCTCGAACCCGTGAAGATGAACGTGGTGATGCTTAAGGGGGTCAATGAGGACGAGGTTCAAGGCCTCATCGACTACGCCTCTAAGGTTCCAGCCATCCTCCAGCTCATAGAGCTGGAGAGGCTTGGCAGAGCCTCTTCAAGCCTCTATGATGAGCTCCACCTAGACCTATCGGAGGTGGAGAGGCAGCTAGAGCAGCAGGCATCTAAGGTCGTGTTTAGAGGCCTTCACAACAGGCGTAAGTACGTCTTGCCCACCGGCCAGGAGGTTGAGGTCGTTAGGCCCTTCCACGCCAGGTTCTGCATGGGCTGCAATAGGCTGAGGCTAACCGCTGACGGTAGGCTAAAGCCGTGCTTAATGAGGGAGGACAACGCGGTATCGTTGATCGAGGCCCTGGCTGAAGGAGACCTCGAGGAGTGCATTAGGAGGTTTAAGGTGGCGCTCGAGCTGAGGGAGCCTTACGCTCCCTGAGCCTTAAGCCCTCTAAGAGCCTCCACGTTCTCTCTATGCGTAGACCTCCTACGTTCATCCACGTAGAGGCCTAGCCTCCTAGCCTCCCTAACGCTGAGCCCAGCCTCTTTCAGCTCCCCTACGCTGAACCCTCTACCTTGCCTAACCCTCATCACTACTGTAGGCTTTCCACAGCCCTTCTTGGGCGCCTTGACCATCGCTTCAGGCCTGACGCACATCCTCTCATCCGGCTTGAGGGGAGAGCACCTCAACCATTTCATGGGTTAAGCCGAGCTGCTCAGCCATCTTCCTCCCCCTCGGGGTCTCAAGCATGACACGTAGGAGCGGCAGTATCTCCGTCTCAGCCTTCCTCCTTGAGACGTGGCACTTGGCCGCTATCGAGGCGATGGCAGCCTCCCTAACCCTCCTAACCTCCCTAGTCTTCGACATTAAGAGTATCGTGCGCGGAAACTGGTACTTCACGAACCTATACCTGCCCCTCCTAGCCATGGCCACCCCCGCCGTCATCAGGTCGAAGTAGTAGCGTAGGAGCTCCCAGCGCTGCTTACGCTTAGCCCGCCCTAGGTACACGTCAGCCATGGAGAGGGCGTCGTAGGCCTTAGCTAGCTCCTCGGGGTCCTCGTATTGAAGAGGGAGGTTCTCGTGGATCCATTTAAGGAGCATCTCATGATCCACCAGCGAGTTGGAGATCGCCGCCCTAGCCTCCTCAGCCGTCCTGGCGGCGAAGATTGCCTTCAGCGTGTCGAAAGCCCCATACTGTCTGTCGCGAGCTCTAAGCCATTCTACGTCGGCCACCGTCAGCGCCCTCCGCCCTTGAGCGACCGCCTGCAGGTCGTTGATGGCCGCCCTCACATCGCCCTCAGCTAAGTCCGCTATCACCCTGAGCGCCCTATCATCCGCCTCAACCCCCTCAGCTCGGCAAATCCTCCTGAGGAGGGGTACTAGCTGGGTCACCTTCACCCTGTTGAACCTTATCATCAGGCAGGCCTCACGGAGGCCTCTAAGCCTAGGGTCCCATGGATCGTTGGCCGCCAGCGCTAGAGGGAATCGCGTCCTCTCGATGAGCTCCATGATGGCCTCAAGCCCGCCTTGATCCTCCGTCCCCGAGATCCCGTCGACCTCGTCTATGAAGAGGAGGCGCCCACGTTGACTGAAAAGCGTGCCATAATGCGCGGCCGGCTCAATGGCTCGCTTAATGGCCTCCCTAGTCCTTACGTCACTAGCATTTAACGCCACTAGGTCGTAGCCTAGCTCTCGAGCTGCTGCCTCAACGGTGACCGTCTTCCCCGTGCCGGGAGGCCCATAGAGGAGGGCTGGCTTAGAGCCGGGCCTCCATCCCTTAAGCCACTCCACGAACTGCTGAACAGCCTCCCTATTGCCGACCACCTCGTCCAGCCTCTTAGGCCTATACTTATCGACCCAGAGGGGCTGGCTTGTAGGTGGATCCACAGCTACTCCTCCTTCTAGGCCTTGGCTTGCCTCAACGATTGACCGTGTCTAGCCAGCTGCGCTAGGAGGTAGGAGAGCTGGATGTAGTCGTCGGCTCCATCCACCAAGCGATGGTCCACCTCGCCGACTACGTTAGCCAGCTCGACCTTCACCTCCTCTGGCACCTTCAAGTTGAAGAGCTCAGCATGAACCTGCCTGACCACGTCTAAGCCTGAGAGCCCGTACTCCAGCATGAGCTTAGAGAGGGCCTCACGAGCCTCCATGAACCTCCCCGCGAGGGCCATCTCCATCATCTCGCGGACCTCCTTCGGCGTGGCCCTGCCCACGACGCGGTAAACAGCCTTGCTGTCGACGACGCCGCCCATGGCTGCAGCCTGAAGGGTGTTTATAGCCTTACGTAGATCCCCGCCAGCCACCTCCCAGATGGCCTCAACGCCGTCCTCAGTCAGCTCCACGCCCTCCTTCTCAGCTATCAACTTAACCCGGCTCACGACGTCCCCCCTCGACAGCATGGAGAACCTGAAGACGGCGCACCTAGACTGGATGGGCTCGATTATCTTAGAGCTGTAGTTAGCTATCAGCGCGAACCTCGTCGTACGCCAGAACATCTCCATGATCCTGCGTAGGCTCCACTGCGCGTCGGGCGTCATGGCGTCGCACTCGTCGAGTATGATCACCTTGAAGGGCACGTCGCCTATGGGCGCCGTCCTAGCATACTCTTTCACCCTCTCCCTAATCGTCTGGATGCCACGCTCATCGCTGGCGTTTAGCTCCAACACGTTCTGCCTCCAGCTCTCACCGTAAAGCTCGTGGACTAAGCAGAGAGCCACCGTAGTCTTCCCCGTGCCGGGAGGCCCCACGAAGAGGAGGTGGGGCGTGCTCTTCGCCTTCACGAACTGCTTTAGCCTCTCCACCACCTCCCTCTGGTTAACTACTTCGTCCAACACGTAGGGGCGGTACTTTTCAACCCAGAGCTCCAGCTCTTCGTGGCTCATGTAGGGCACACCTTCAGCTAGCTATCGCGCAGGCAGAGAAATTAATAAGGCTACCCTCAAGCCACTTAAGTGAGCAGTTTCACATGGCTGCACCCTCCATAAAGCGCTCAAGCTTGCCCCTACTTGTTGAGGAGGTTAAGGTGGAGGTCAAGAAGCCTCTTCCAGAGGTCTTCAAGGACCGCCCACTCCACATGCTTCCCGTGGGCGCCGTGGTGGAGGTCCCACGCTGGCTGGCCTTTACGCTGGAGGAAGAGGGCTACGTCAAGGTGCTGGACGGCGGCGGCCTAGACTTACAGGCGCTGTCGAGGCTTTCATGGAGCGAGGAGCGCTCGCCAAGCCCAGTTAAGGCTGAGGAGCTCCTCTACCCGAGGATAAGGGAGCTCTTAGAGAGGTTGGAGAAGGAGGCTTCAACGGGCATAGAGGCTCACGAAGCTAAGAGGCAGGCTGAAGTCAAGGTCCTCGACCTCATGAGGTGTAGGCTTCAAAAGCTCATCCAGGCGGCGGTGTCGACCTCCGTGCCTAGGGGGCTTCTTGAGAACTTAACGCCCGAGGAGAGGCAGCTCTACGAGAAGGTGAGGTGGATCGTCGAGGGCTGGCTGGCCTCAGTGAAGCCGAGGCGAGGCGACTGAGCTTGGTTGAGCTTGACGTTAGGTCAGAGCTCGTAGAGTTCTTCAAGACCTTCAGGGACTCATCAGGCGTGTATAAGTATAGGGCCAAGATAGATGAGATGCCCCTACTGAACTCAAGGTCTCTACTCATAGACTTCGACGACCTGCTCTCCTTCAACTCCGACCTCGCCGCCATGTTGATGGACTCACCGCGCTCAGTCGTAGAGAAGGCGTCCATGGCGATCATGGACGTCATGAGGGTGCAGAACCCAGGCTACGCTGAGCGGGTTAAGTCCCTCCACGCTAGGTTCCGCCACCTCCCTCAGGCCACCTCGATCAGGCATGTTAGGTCTCACCTCTTCGGCCGCTTAGTGGCCGTGGAGGGCATCCTAACTAGAGCTAGCAGCGTGAAGCATAGGCTTGTTGAAGCGTTGTTTAAGTGTAGGAAGTGCGAGGAGACGATTAAGGTTCCCCAGGTCGAGAGGTACTTAACCCAGCCCTCTCGATGTCCGAACCCCGACTGCAGCACTAAGACTGGGCCCTTCGACTTGGTCCTCGAGGAGTCCACCCTCATAGACTGGCAGAGGCTTACGATCCAGGAGAAGCCTGAGGAGCTCCCGCCAGGCCAGCTTCCACGGAGCATGGAGGCCGTAGCCACTGAGGACCTTGTCGACGCCGTCAGGCCGGGGGACCGCGTGGTAGCCGTAGGCATCTTAGAGCCTCTACCGGAGTCCACGCCCCGCGGTAGGCTAGCCTCCTTCTCCTCCTACCTCGACCTAAACAGCATTGAGGTGTCGGAGAAGGGCGTAGAGGAGGTTGAGGTCACGCCTGAGGACGAGGTCATGATACGGGAGGCGGCGAGGGACCCGATGGTCGTGGAGAAGGTCATCAGGTCCATAGCTCCATCGATCTACGGCATGGAGGAGGTCAAGGAGGCCGTGGCCTACCTCCTCTTCGGCGGGGAGCCTAAGCTGCTGCCCGACGGCATAAGGGTGAGGGGGGACATCCACGTCCTCCTGATAGGCGACCCAGGGACGGCGAAGAGCCAGCTTCTTCAATACGTAGCGAGGCTGGCGCCGCGAGGCATGTACACCTCCGGCAAGGGCTCCACGGCGGCTGGGCTGACAGCCACCGTGGTTCGCGACAGGACGACGGGCGACTTCTACTTGGAGGCTGGCGCGCTTGTCTTGGCGGATGGAGGCGTGGCCGCCATCGACGAGATCGACAAGATGAGGGCTGAAGATAGGATCGCGATCCATGAGGCCATGGAGCAGCAGACCGTAAGCATAGCTAAGGCTGGCATAGTTGCCACCTTGAACGCTAGGACCTCAATACTGGCGGCAGCCAACCCGGCTTACGGTAGGTACCTTTTTCCTAGGCCGGTGGCGGAGAACATAAACCTCCCCGTCACCATACTTTCACGCTTCGACTTCATCTTCGTGCTTACCGATAGGCCCGACCCAGCTAGGGATAGCGAGATGGCCGACTACGTTCTCCGCCTCAGGTCCTCCCACAGCCCCATGCTCAACGTCCCCTTTAGCGAGGAGTTCCTCCGTAAATACATAGCCTACGCTAGGCGCCACGTACACCCTAAGCTCTCAAGGGAGGCCCTGGATAGGATAAAGTCCTTCTTCCTCGAGCTTAGAGCTAAGGGCGAGTCACCTGAAGCCCCCGTCCCCATAACGCTACGCCAGCTCGAGTCGCTGGTTAGGGCCGCTGAGGCTAGGGCTAGGATAGCGCTCCGCGACGTAGCCACGGTGGAGGACGCTGAAGCCGCGATAAGGCTGATGCAGGTAGTACTTAGGCAGGTTGGCTACGATAGGGCCTCGAAGGCCATGGACATCGACCTCATCATGGTCGGCAAGCCTAAGTCGCAGCAGGAGAAGTTCGTTAAGCTCGTGGACATAGTCACGTCGCTTGAGCGCGAGTCCAACGGGATGCCTGTGAGCAAGGAGGACATACTCAAGCGGGCTGGAGAGGAGGGGCTGGAGGCGGAGTTCGTGGAGAAGGCGTTGAAGCAGCTTACGAAGGAGGGCACGCTCTACATGCCTCGCGACGGCTACTATAAGCGGGCTTAGCTAGGCCTGCTGGGGCATGGCGCGTCAAGCTCCAAGGAGGTCTTCAATATAAGGATAGAGGAGCTCAAGGGTCTGCCCGGCGAGGCGAAGGAGTACTTAAGGAGCCAGGGGATTGAGGAGCTCTACCCTCCGCAGGCTGACGCTGTACGCAAGGGGCTTCTGGACGGCATCAGCATGGTTATGGCCGTCCCAACTGCTGCCGGCAAGACGCTGACGGCGCTCATGGCCATCCTCAAGAGGGTGCTGGCGGGGCAGGGCAGGGCGCTATACATGGTCCCCCTCAGGGCTCTAGCCTCTGAGAAGTATGAGGAGTTCATGGGCTTAGAGTCGCTGGGCTTGAAGGTAGCCCTGTCGACAGGAGACTACGATAGCAGCGACCCCTGGCTAGCTAAGTACGATGTCATAGTGGCGACGAACGAGAAGGTGGACAGCCTCATCAGGCATGGAGCTGGCTGGCTGGAGGAGGTGGCGGTGGCGGTGGCGGACGAAGTACATCTGCTCGGCGACGCTACGCGGGGGCCTACCTTGGAGGTGGTGCTTGCCAAGCTTAAGAAGCTATGTAGGGAGGCGCAGTTCCTAGCCTTAAGCGCCACGATTAGGAACGCCAGCGAAATAGCTTCATGGCTGAGCGCTGAGCTCGTGGAGAGCTCGTGGAGGCCAGTCCCCTTAAGGATGGGCGTTTTCCTGGAGGGCAGGATCTACTTCAATGACGGCTCGGTTGTCGAGGCCTCCCTCCCTAAGGGCGTCGACCCCGTATCTGGGCTAGCCAGCCAGACGGTTGGAGGTGGTGGTCAAGCCCTAGTCTTCACTAACACCCGTCAGTCGTCGCTCACATACGCTGAGCGGGTCAAGGCCCAGCTGGCTCCATGGCTCAGCCGCGAGGAGCGTAAGGCCTTGAAGGAGCTCGCCGACGAGGTGCTGAGCGAGGGCGAAGTCAACCGCGTATCGCAGAGGCTGGCTGGATGCATACGTGGAGGCGCAGCGTTCCACCACGCTGGGCTACTGGCTAGCCATCGAAGGCTCGTCGAGAAGGCGTTTAGGTCCTTCAAGCTGAAGGTTGTATGCGCCACCCCCACGCTGGCCGCTGGCGTCAACTTGCCGGCTAGGAGGGTGATCCTTCAAGACTATAGGCGCTACGATCCAGGCCTAGGCTACAGCCCCATCCCGACGCTTGAGTTCCACCAGATGGCTGGTAGGGCTGGCAGGCCTCAGTTTGATGAGTACGGGGAGGCCATCCTCGTGGCGAGGACGAAGCAGGAGATGGAGGCTTTAATGGAGAACTACATTCAAGCGCAGCCTGAGCGCATATGGTCCAAGCTGGCCAGCGAGCCCGCTTTAAGGAGCCACGTCCTCTCCTACATAGCCTCACTCCCCTCAGCCAGCGAGGAGGACCTAATGAGCTTCATCTCCCATACGTTCTACTCCCATCAGTACGGGCCTGGAACAGCTCAGCCCTCCCTCCGGCGTGTGCTAAGCTTCCTTGAGCGTGAAGGCTTCGTAGCCTCAACCTCAGCTGGATACATAGCCACCATGCTTGGTCTACGCGTGTCTCAGCTCTACATCGACCCTCTCTCAGCGGTAATAATACGGGAGGGCCTAGCCGCGAAGCCTTCAGCTACGCCTCTAGGCTACCTTCAGCTCGTGTGCAGCACACCCGACGTGCCCAAGGTCTACCTAAGGAGGGGCGACCGTAAGCGCTTGGAGCCCCTCCTCAGCGAGGAGGCCTCCGGCATGCTCATGCCTCCCCCAGACCCAGATGAAGACCCCTACGGCTTCGAGGAGTACCTAGCCTCCTTCAAGACCGCCTCGATCCTCCACGACTGGATCGAGGAGCTCCCTGAGGATCAAATCATCGAGAGGCGCGGCGTAGGCCCTGGCGACATCTACAGCCTCTCCCAGACGGCTAAGTGGCTCGTCTACTCAGCCCGTGAGCTTTGCCGCGTGCTAGGCTTCAACAGCCACCTTCAGCCCCTCTACGTGCTCGAGGAGAGGCTTAAGGTGGGCTGCCGCGAAGAGCTTCTAGCCTTAACGAGGCTTGAGGGCGTAGGCAGGGTTAGAGCTAGAAGCCTATACAACGCTGGCTTCAAGTCGCTTGAGGACCTCGCTAAGGCCTCGCTCGCTCAGTTGACGTCGGTGCCCACCATAGGCTTGGAGACCGCCAAGAAGATCCTAAAGCAGCTTGGGAAGCTTAGTTAGTAGCTCGACCACCCAGCTCATTAAATTCCCAGCTCCGTCCTCGTCAGCGAGGCAGCCTCTCTAGCTAGCTGAGGGGCTAAGCCCACGTAGCCCTTAGGGTCGAGTAGGTCCTCTAGCTCCTCCCGGCTGATTAACGAGGCTATCTCGGGGTCCTCAGCAGCCACCTCAGCCAGCGGCCTGCCTTCAGCCACGCTCCTCATGGATAGGCGCCTAAGCTTCTCGTGGGCCGCGCTCCTCGACATCCCCCTCCTGACCAGCTCCAGCATCACCGCCTCGCTCACCGCCCGCCCCTGGGTTAAGCGTAGGTTCCGCTCCATGTTCTCAGGGTAGACCCTCAGCCCCCTCAGCACCTCGATGGTGTCGAGCAGCATCTGATCCAGGATGATGCAGCTCATCGGTATTAGGAACCTCTCGCTGGCGCTGTTCGTTAAGTCCCTTTCATGCCATAGCGGCACGTTCTCGTAGGCCGCTGGAACCAGCCCCCTCATCAGCTTGGCGAGGCTGGATATGCGCTCGCAGGTCACAGGGTTCTGCTTATGGGGCATGGTTGAGCTGCCCACTTGCGTCGCGCTGAAGCCCTCAGCCACCTCCATGATCTCAGGCCTCTGAAGGTTCCGTACCTCCACCGCGAACTTATCGAGGCTACACGAGATTAAGGCTAGTAGGGCGACGAGCTCGGCGTAGCGGTCGCGCTGAACGATCTGCGTGGAGACCTCAGCTGGCCTTAGGCCTAGTGCCTCCATAACCCTCCGCTGGACCTCTAAGGCCTTGGGCCCGAAGCTGGCCATTGAGCCCACCGCGCCAGACATCTTGCCGACCAACACCCTCTCCCTAGCCTGCCTCAGCCTCTCTACATGCCTAGCCACCTCACGTAGCCACACAGCGAACTTAAAGCCTAAGGTTATGGGGGGCGCGTGTTGGCCATGCGTCCTCCCAACCATGACCAGCTCAGCGTAGCGCTCCGTCAGCTCAGCGAGTATACGGGCCAGCTCGATTAAGCGGCCCTCGATTATGGCGAGGGCCTCCTTAAGCTGGAGGGCGGTGGCTGTATCCTCTATATCGTAGCTGGTGGCTCCAAAGTGTACAAACCTCCCCAGCGGGCCGCAGGCCTCCTCAAGGACCTGGACGACGGCCATGAGGTCGTGCTTGATCCGCGCCTCAACCTCCTTGACCCTGTCGAGCCTCACGTACCTCACGCAGGCCTTCGAAGCTATCTCCTCAGCAGCCTCGCGCGGGATGATGCCTAGCTCAGCCTGCACCTTAGCCAGCGCAGCCTCGACGTCTAGAAGCCTCTGAAGCCTTGCCTCCTCCTCGAAGACCCTCCTCATCTCTGGGCTCCCGTAGCGGCCAGTATCGATAGGCAGTATGGGCATGCATCCACCCCACGCTAGATTCAGGAGGCGTACGCTTTAACTTCTACCTCGACTTCGGGTGTGAGCATGGCCGCTGGCGCGACAGGCGTGGTGTATGGAAGGGTCTTCCAAGAACATGACACGGGCCGCGACCACCCTGAGCGTGGAGCGAGGCTGCTAGCGACGCTGAAGGCTTTGAGGCGGAGCGGCCTCATGGAGAGGGCTCAGCTCAGGCTCGTGAGGCCTACGCTCGTTGACGCCTCCAAGCTCCTCTACGTTCACTCTCAGGAGCACGTCGACAGGGTTAGAGAGGTGTCCTTGAAGGGGGGCTCCTTAGACCCTGACACCGTCACCTCCCCAGGCTCCTTTAAAGCCGCGTTGGCGGCGGTGGGCGGAGCGTTCAAGGCTGGCGACTTGGTGCTTGAAGGAAGGTTACGTAACGCCTTCTGCTTAAACCGCCCCCCAGGCCATCATGCAACCCGCGGTGAAGCCATGGGCTTCTGCCTCTTCAACAACGCAGCGCTGCTAGCAGCTTACCTCCTTAGAGACCGGGGGCTGAGGAGGGTTCTTATAGTGGACTGGGACGTCCATCATGGAAACGGCACCCAAGAAATCTTCTACTCAACCAGCTCGGTGCTCTACTTCTCCATACATCAGGACGGTAGGACGCTTTACCCAGGCACTGGCCACATAGATGAAGTGGGCGTTGAGGAGGGGGAGGGCTTCAACATTAACCTCCCGCTGCCGCCAGGGGTTGGCGACGACGTGTACTTTGAAGCCCTTAAAGCCACACTGCCACCTATAGCTGAAGCGTACAGGCCTGACTTTATAGTGGCCTCCGTGGGCTTCGACGCCCACCTCAAAGACCCTTTGGGGGGCCTAAGGCTGTCGGCTACGGGCTATCATCAAGTGGCCTCGTTGATTGCCGACCTTGCTTCAAGGCTATGCGTGGGTAGATTGGTGTGCGTGCTTGAAGGAGGCTACAGCTTGAAGTATGTTCCCCGCTGCGCCGTCAACACCATAGCTGCCCTCGCCGGCCAGCCTCCTCCCTTCAACGACCCCTCAACAGACACCCCTCCAGCCGTAGCTGAGTACGTTGAGAGGCTTCTTAAGCGAGTGAAGAAGCTGCTCTCAGACTACTGGCCAAGCCTCGCGTAGAGGCTCTCAGCCATCCAGCTGGTGGGCAGCCTTTAAAGCGTCCAGCTCGAGCAGATTCTCGAGGAGGCATGGGTGAAGTCATCGTCGGTCGAGACCTACGTAACTACCTTTTCACCCTGTTGTCGTCGAAGTACGCTAAGCGCGGTGGACAGGAGGTCTACGTCCATGAACTCGTCCAGTGCAGGAAGCGAGGGCTCTTCGATGCAGCCAGGGAGCAGGTAGCTGAGCTTAGACGCTGGCACCCAAGGTTGATGGTGGGCGAGCTCATCCATCAAGGCGTCTTCCAGGCCCTCCTCAAGATCTACGGCTCATCCTCGATGGTCGTGGAGAGGGAGTTCGCCAAGGAGGTTGAAGGCCTGAGGGTGAAAGGACACCCCGACGTGGTCATATATGAGGGGGGCCTGCCCGTGAAGGTGGTCGACGTCAAGTACTCGACGAGGAGGGTGGAGAAGGTAGATAAGCCCTACGTCTGCCAGATAGCCCTTTATCGATGGCTCACCGGCGCCAAGTCGGCCTCAATACTCTTCGTGACCCCGCTCGACATAATGGAGGTCGAGGTGGATACATCCATCGACGCAGCCAGCCACATAAGGCGCTGGACATCCACCTACCCGCTATGGGGCCCAGAGGAATGCGAGTGGTGTGAATACCGGCACGTCTGCGGCTATAGTAAGAGGCGGGAGGTAGCTGTTGAACCCATTGGGTAACGCTTGGGTTTGCCCTCAGCTTGGTGGCCTCACGCCTCAAAGAGGTGGGGCCGCCGGGATTTGAACCCGGGATCTCTGGCCCACGCTTTGGGTCACCAGCGCTCCGGGCACCCTAGCTTGGTTGGGGAATACTCCCCAGGCTGGCATCTTAATCCAAGCTAGACGACGGCCCCGGAAAACTCCTGCCTTCTAGGTTAAAAACCTTGAGCTGCAGCCCCACCTCTCATAGTGGCTCCCAGCCCCATATGCCTGCTACCCAGCGTTACGTGGAGGTGTGGCTAAGGGTCCCCGCCTCAGCTATAGCTTTACATACCTGCTACTTACCGCCAACTTTGAGCTGGAGCGGCGTTAAGCTTGGAGGAGAGGCTGGAGCGCATCGAGCGCAAGCTCGATGAAGTCCTAGCCCTACTGAAAGGCCTACGTGGGCAGGCTCCATCGGAGGAGGAGCTTAAGGGCTTGAATTGGAGGCCCTACCCCAGCGGCGAGGGCGAGTGGATATTCGCTGACGAAGCTCCGCGGAGCTTAGTCGAGGCCTTGAGTAGCCGAGGGGGCTCCATGGTCGTGGGTAGCTACCGCTACGTGTTGAGGGAGGGGAGGGCTAAGAGCTTCATAGCTAGGAGGAAGGTCTAACCTTCACTTAAGGCCTGCCTCCATACAGGCCGCTGAGCTTCAGCCAGCCTAGCTCTCGCGTTTCTCAGCTATGCCGCCCCTAAACGCCTCCTCGAAGGCCCTCAGCCATGGGGGGCGCCCGTCGAGCACCTCAGCTAGGTGCTTACGGTAGCCCTCAAGCGCGCTGGCTAAGCGGCTCACCTCACCGTCCACTAACACCTCCAAGCCCCTCTCGGCCCCCTCATGGATCAAGCTTCCAAGCCTAGCTCTATGCCACCCATCGCGTAGGAGGGTAGCGGCGTTGGTGAAGCGGCGTGGAGCAAACGATACCCACCTCCATCCCTCCAGCCTGGGGCCCTTCAAGTCCCTGCCTAGATGCTTACGCAGGAAGCTATGTAGATGCTCCTCTACGTCGAGCGGTGGGCCTTCACGCCTAGCTAGCTGGGCCAGCTCAAGAGAGGCCAGCTCGAAGGTTATGACCGCCACAGCCCCCTCGTCACTCCACGCTGAGCGGTCCAGCACCTCGAAGCCATGCTCGTGGAGCAGCGACTCAAGCCCCTCCATCGACTTGTAGAGCTGCCCCCACAGCACGTCAGGGGCGACCCTAGCTATCGGTACCTTGAAGGCCACCAGATGGGTTCCACGCTGCTTTAAGCTTGAAGCTAGGTCGCCGACCTCCCTCGGCGGCGGGGGATAGAAGAAGAGTTCGCTTGGCCTCTTTAAGAAGAGCCTCGAGGCGGCCGTGAACTCAGCCATGCGCTGAGCTGATAGCGCTGCCGCCACGTTCCGCTTAGCGTCCACAGGGTCGATGACTACCAGCGGCTGACTAAACAGCTTGGCGGCCTCAGCGGGGTCGCTGTAGTGGCGGGCTGGGTCTATGAAGACCCTCCAGGGCCTCCACCTCGAGGCAGCCTCTAAGACGCCTTCAAACCCTCCATAGTGGAGGGTGAGGAGCTCGCAGAGGTAGCCTGAGAAGCCTTGCACCCTTATCTCAGCCCCGTAGACGCCTATGCCCTTCGTGAAGCCCTTAAGCAGCCTAGCTTCATCCCGCAGCTCATCGGTCAGCCTCGACTTAACGTACTCCGTGTGGAATGGCGTGCGGTCGACCGCCGTAGCTTCCTCCTCAACCCTCTCCAGCTTAAAGCAGGGCACAAGGTCGATTCGATAGCCCTCCACGAAGGCTTGAACGTAGGGGTGCTCAGCGTAGCCCTCGATGAACTCGCCTAGAGCAGCAGCGGCGCCTCTAGCTATCTTCATGCCTACCTCCTCCAGCCCCCTTCGGCCGAGGCTCAGCGGCAGCCTGATGAAAACGTCTACGTCCTTGTCCCCGCTTATCCAGGTGTCTTTAGCTATCGAGCCCTGCAGGGACACCTCCACGTCGACGCTCAGCTCCTCCGCCCTCCTTCTAGCTGCCTCAACAGCTCGCTCCGCTACGCTCTGCGTCCTCCTCCTCTCCTCCGCCCCAGGCCTAAGCTTGTCTAGAAGGGCCTCCTTCAGCTCGGCTTTAAGGTGCCTCATGCCTCAGCGCAAGCCCTACGCGTCGACGTAAATACGTTTGCGTGAATGCTTAAGCGGAGGGGCTGTAGCCACCTAGGCGACCGCTGTTGGAGCGAGTACGATGCTTCATAGCCGTCGACATCGACTCCCCCGAGCTTAAGGCTAAGCTTGTAGACCTTGAGAGGGAGCTTGAGGGCCTGGGCTGCAGCTTAAAGCTTGTCGAGCCTGAAAACATACACATCACCCTACGCTTCCTAGGGGAGATCCCTGAGGGCTTGGTCAGCGACGTGGCTAGGGCGCTCGATGGTTTAAGCGCGAAGCCCTTCAAGCTGACGCTTAAGGGCCTAGGGGCCTTCCCATCAGCCCTCAAGCCTAGGGTGGTGTGGGTTGGGGTGAGTGAGGGGGCAGCTGAGCTGGCTGAGCTCCATAGCCAAGTCGAGTCGCTGATAAGGCCTCTAGGCTTCAGGCCTGAGCGTGAGCCCTTCGTCTCTCACGTGACTCTGGCGAGGGTGAAGAGCTTGAGGGGGCTTCAAGGGCTCTCGAGGCTTATAGCTGAGAGAAGGCTCGTGGAGTTAGGGTCGATGCAGGTGGAGGCTGTGAAGCTTAAACGAAGCACGCTGACCCCCCGCGGCCCCGTCTACTCAGACATCTACGTCAAGAAGCTAGGGTGACTTAGAGCGATGCGCGGCTAAGCTTAAGGAGCCTCCTGACGCCCTGAGCCAGCGCTGGCGCCACGGTCACCTTACTCACCTCGCTCTCAACAGCATCCGTCCCCACCACCTCCTCGACCCCTGCGCTGTACATGCGCTCGAGGGCCCCTCCAGCTAGGATGGGATGGGTGCAGGCAGCTACAACCCGCCGCGCGCCTTGAGCCTTGACTATGGAGGCCGCCTTGGCTATCGTCCCCCCAGTGCTTATGATGTCGTCGACGACCACCACGTCCCTACCCCCAACCGGCAGCCTCCTAACCTCCGTCCTAACCTCCCCCGTGACCCTATCCCTCGTCTTCTCAAGGTAGCTATGCTCGCCGCCGAGCACCTCAGCGACCAGCCTAGCCTCAGCCTCCCTCTTACGGTCTGGGGAGAGCACGAAGGCCCCCTTCAGCCCCCTAGAGGCTAGGTAGCTAGCTAGGAGAGGTGCGGCGGACACGCTTACGGCGGGCATGGCGGCCTGCCTTAAGAGGCCCTCGCTGTGGACATCTACGGTTACGAGCCCGTCCGCCCCAGCGGCCGACATCAGCTTCAGGATCAGCCTACCGCTGACGGCCTCCCCCTCGAGGAACCTCTTATCCTGCCTGGAGTAAGCTAGGTATGGGACGGCGGCCACCACGCGCCCAGCCCCCACATCCTTAGCTGTATCTATGAGTAGGAGGAGCTCTAAGAGATGCTTATCCTGAGGTTGATAGCAGGACTGAACTATCACTACGTCCTCGCCCTCGACGCCCCCCTTAAGCCGAACATAGCTCTCGCCGTCTGGAAACAGCTTGCTTTCCACTTCGACCAGCCTGGCCTCAAGGGCCTCCGCGAGCTTAGCAGCTAGGCTTGGAGAAGCGGGGCCAGCTACAACTATCGTCGAGCCCACCCAAGTAGCGCGGCGCATCCTTAGCCTAAAGCTTTTAGTGAGGTGCGCTCACCAAGGTGAGGTGCATGGTTAGGCTGGGGGGCTTCCTCGACCTCTCCACCTCCGACTGGCCTGGTAGGCCCTGCGCTGTCGTCTTCTTCGCGGGCTGCAACTTCAGATGCCCCTTCTGTCAAAACTCATCGCTCATACCTCTAGACTCAGGGAGGGAGGTGGGGGTCGAGGAGGTCGAGAGGAGGCTTAAGTCGGCTTCCACGCTTGTAGACGCCCTACACGTGACTGGCGGTGAGTGTACGCTTCAACCAGCTGGGCTTGAAGAGGTGTGTAGGATAGCTAAGAGGCTTGGCATGAGCGTAGGCGTCGACACCAACGCCTCCTCCCCTCGAGTCTTAGCCAGGCTGGTTGAGGAGGGGTTGGTGGATCATGTAGCCATGGACGTCAAGGCCCCCCTAGACCCAGCTAGCTACTCTAAGGCGACGGGGGTTGATGGCGGCTGGGCGGTAAGGAGGGTTGAGGAGTCCCTCGACTTAATGAAGCGCCTCGACGTAACCCTCGAGGTGAGGACCACCGTTGTGCCGGGCCTCATAGATGAGGCTGAGGTGATCTCCATCGCCTCTAGGCTCCCCGACCCAGACTACTACGTCTTAAGCCAGTTCGTGCCCTTAGAGACCGTCCTAGACCCCTCGTTCAGGAGGCTTCCAGCAACTCCACGCTCCCTCCTGCTCAAGCTGGCTGAGGTGGCTCTACGCTATGGAGTTAGGAGGGTCTACGTGAGGACTAGGGAGGCTGGGCTTGAGAGGGTAGGGTAAGCTTGAGCTTAGCTGTCTGCATAGCCGGCATGCCGGGCTCAGGCAAGACGGTAGTCGCTGAGGTGGCGCGTAGCCTTGGGCTGAAGGTGGTGTCCATGGGCGACGCCGTGAGGAGGGAGGCAGCTAAGCTAGGCCTCCCTGCTGACGGTGAGGCGCTGGGCTGGCTTATGTTGAAGCTTAGGGAGGAGAGGGGGGCCGCCGCCGTAGCTGAGCTGTGCCTCAAGGACTTAGAGGCTGGCGACGACGTTGTGGTGTTTGAAGGGGTTCGAAGCCTAAACGAGGTTGAGCTGTTTAAGAGGAGGTTTAGGAGGGTCGTCGTGTTGGCTGTTCATGCTCCACCCAGCCAGCGCTTTGAGAGGCTTAAGCGAAGGGGGCGGGCTGACGACCCCTTGACGCTGGAGGAGTTCAGGGAGAGAGACTTGAGGGAGCTTAAGGTTGGGCTGGGCGAGCTAATGTCCCTAGCCGACCACGTGATCGTCAACGACTCCACGCTCAAGGCAGCTAGGCGTAGGGCTAAAGCCGCGCTACTCAAGGCCCTTAGGGGGGTGGCTTGAGGTGGGCAGGGTGGAGGTGAGGGCTCCGCTACACCCTACTGAGGACGAGGAGAAGGTTAGGGAGGCCATCGGAAACATAGCTTCGCCCAGCGAGTGGCGGGTGGTGGAGGATGGCGGCAAGCTCCTCCTCATTGCCTCATCGAGCACGCCGGCCTCCCTGCTTAAGTTAAGGGAGAGGCTTAGGAGGCAGCGCACCTTAGACGCCGCGAGGTACATGATTAAGCGATTCTCAACGCCCCATAGGCTCACCTTCTACCTACATAAGCAGGCAGCCTACATGGGCCACGCCGTGTTCTGTTTACCTAGAGGCGAATCCCCGCTGGGGGCGATCGAGGTGGTGGTGGAGGGGGGAAACCTTGAGAGAGTTCTAGACTGGCTGGCGCCGCCTACGGCTAACGGTAAGCCGCTTTTTGAGCTGGAGGAGGTTCCTGAGGACCCTTAATCGTTGTAGGTAAGGCTCAGCTCCAAGAAGTCGTAAGCCACCTCCACGCTTTGAAACACCTTCCTAGCCTGCTGCTCGAGCAGCGTGGGGTCTCGGTAGCGCGGGCTTATGTGGGTGAGGACCAGCCTCTTAACGCCGGCCAGCTTAGCAACCGTGGCTGCTTGACTAGCGGTCGAATGCTTCTCCTCGAGTGCTTTATGCTCCAGCGAGTCGTCGAAGGTAGCTTCATGAATTAAGAGGTCAGCCTCCTTCGAGAGCTCCACTAAGCTCCACGTGAAGCCTGTGTCGCCGCTGTAAACTAGCTTAAGCCCCTTCCTCGGCGGCCCAAGCACGTCGCTAGGCTTAACAACCCTCCCCTCCACCTTCACCTCCATGCCCATCTGAAGGGCCTTCCAAAGGGGGCCCCGAGGCACACCCAGCTCAGCAGCTCTCTTAGGGTTGAACTTACCTGCCCTTTCGTCCTCGATTAAGGCGTAGGCTAGCGTGGGCACTGAGTGCTCGACAAGCTTCGCCTCGACCCTATATCCATCGCCCCTGCATACGAGGCCCTCTCCAACCTCATGGACCTCGATGGGGTAGGGAAGCTCGAAGCTGACAGCCTCCTTAAACGCCTCCACGGCCCTCGCCAACCCCCTCGGGCCGTAGACGAGCAGGGGCTCCTCCCTTCCAGTCAAGCCCATCGACTGGAGGAGGCCTGCCAAGCCTAGGACGTGGTCGCCATGCAGGTGGGTTATTAGGATCCGCATCCTCTTAGCGAAGCCCATCCCCGCCTTCATCAGCTGCCTCTGACATCCCTCGCCGCAGTCTAGCAGGATGAGCTCCCCCCTACGCTTAACGGCTATGCAGGGCAGGCCTCGCTCAGGCGTCGGTACGCTGGCGGAGGTGCCTAGGAACGTCACTTCGCAGCCTGTCCCCAAGCTCGCCATGCCCCGCCCCTAAGGAGGCCTGAGCCGCACATAAACCTCCCGCGGCGACAGCTGAAACAGCTAAGCGTCATCTCCTCAGCACAGCGATGACCCTTGTGAGCGAGCCGTGAACCCTAAGCTCATGGCGTTCAACCAAGCTGAAGCCTGCGCTCGAGGCCAGCTCCTCGACCTCAACCCATGATGGGACCGCGAGGCACAAATGTCCCCCCCTCGGTAAGACCTCAGCGGCAGCAGGTAGGAAGCTCGCCATCAGCTCAGCCGCGCTCAACCCGTGGGTTGATGAAGCCTTCCCGTAGGGAGGGTCGGTGGCGATGCAGTCGACTCTATGAACTGGGGGCTTCCTAGCGTCCCCTACGATGAGGCCGGCGCAGCCCTTAAAGGCCTTCACGTTCTCCTTAGCCCCCGCCGCCATAGTCGGGTCAACATCGATGCCTAGAGGGAAGCAGCCCACCATGAAGGCCTCGACCAGAATGCCTCCTGTGCCGGAGAAAGGATCTAGGAGCGCGTCTCCCGGCTTAGCGCGCGCGAGGTTTACGTAGAGCCTAGCCAGCTTAGCCTCCAAGGCTGAGGGGTGGAAGAAAGGCCTCCTCCTAGGCCTCCTCTCCTCAAACCTCCCCCTTTCAGCCTTGACCAGGCGGATCCCTATGAGCAGCCTACCCTCAACCGCTAGAACCCTGACCACCACGTCGGGAAGCTTCAGGTCTACCTTCGCCTCAGGCCACGCCCTCCCTATTGCTGCCCCGACGGCCCCCTCGAGCTCCATGGAGCTGAACGCCCACGGCCCTGCACCCTTCTTCTCCACCCTAACGGCGAAGCTTCTACGTCCAAGCCACGACCAGTCTAGGCTCCTCACAGCCTCTAAGGCCTCCTCAAGCTCAGCCCGGCAGGCAGCAAGCTCTTGGCAGCACTCATTCACCATGGCGGCCCTCCTCGCGGCCTCGACGCAATGCTTCAGCGGGGCCTCGACCCTGATGAAGGAGGCACCCTCCTCCAGCACCCTCCAAGCGCCTCCTTGAGCCTCTAGGAGGGCCTTGACCTCAGCCCTCGGCAGCGATGCATGCTCGCCCGAGAGGATGAAGAAGGCCCTTGAAGGCTTGGAACCCTCAAGACACGGGCTTGAAGACGATGCCAAGCCTCCTCGCCGTGGAGTAGGCTTCCTCCATCTCCCGCGCTGTAGGCCTCCTAGCTATGTCTGGAAACCTGCTTGGCTCACGAGCCACTATGTGTTCAGGCCTGTACTGAGCCATGATGTTGACCAACGCCCTCGGCAGGTTTGAGGCAAGCCACTCGAGAAGAGGCTTCGTGCAGCACTCGAGGTGGTTGGGTAGGACGAGGTGCCTGACGATCACGTCGCCGCTCTCGTGAGCTATGAGGTGGTTGCGCTTCACCACCTCCACGTACCTAGGTGCCTTCGAGAGCCTCTCAGCGCAGGCGTCGCTGAAGTACTTGAAGTCGGGGAGCCATATGTCGACGACGTCCTTGAGCAGCTCCATGGCCTCGAGGCTGCAATACATGTTGCTGTTCCAGAGTATGGGGACGTTGACCTCCATGAACTTGAGCGACTCAAGGATGACGTGTAGGTTCGGAGTCGGCTCGCCGCCCACGTAGTTTATGTTCCTACAGCCCTCACGCCTAAGCGTCGAGGCTATGGCTGCAAGCTTCCTAGCGTCCACCTCGACGCCGTTGAAGGGGTCGGTGGATATGTCCCAGTTCTGGCAGAACTGGCAGCGGAAGTTGCAGGAGGTGAAGAATATGGTGCCGCTGGGCACGAGGGGTGCCTCCTCGCCGTAGTGGTGGAACCACGTGGACACCCGGCTGACGCTGTCAAGCCTACAGAAACCCTTCTCTCCAGCCGCCCTATTAACGCCGCAGCGGCGCTCACAGAAGCAGCATCGTTGAAGCAGGCGCTTAGCAAGCTCAACCTTCAGGTCAAGCAGGCTGACCTCAGGCCTGCCTAGATCCTCTAGGCTAGCTCCCTCCTTAACCTTGCTCCAAAGCTCCGCGAACTCCTTGGAGGCCTCGCGGTGGGCGCTCCAAAGCTCCTCCAGCCCCTCGCCCCCCTTAAACTCAGCCTCAACGGACTTACAGATCAGGTACTTTGAGGGCTTGCGGCCCACCATGACGTCGTAGTACCAGCTCAGCCTCCTCCTAACCTCATCGTTGCCCCATACGTGGGCCGCGTCGGGCCTCAAGACCCTCCACAAGTACCCAGCTGCCCTACTCCTTCACCCACCACCCTATTTTAAAGCTGAGCTTAAGTTAGGCTTAAGGGGGGCCTTCCAGCTAGCTGGGTGAGCCATGCCTACATGCCCTGAGTGCGGAGGCGAGCTTAAGTTCGATAGGTCTCGATACATGTACGTATGTAGGGCCTGCGGCCTCTCCTTAACTAGGCAGGAGTATGATAGAGCTCGCGAGGCTGGAGCTGAGCCAGTGGAGGAGGCTGACGAGAGGGAGAGGCTTAGGCGTGAGTACTTGAAGTGGTGGCTAGGCAAGAAGTAGGCAGGAGCCCTATGTTCTCCACGTTCTTCATAGGGACCGCCGGCTCAGGTAAGTCAACGCTCGTCGACGCCTTCTCCAGCTGGCTGATGGACCACGAGCTCAGCGTAGCCACCGTCAACCTCGACCCAGCAGCTGTATGGCTTCCCTACGGCCCAGACGTTGACATTAGAGACTACATCAGCGTCAGGGAGGTCATGGAGAGGTACAACCTAGGCCCAAACGGCGCCCTCGTGGCCTGCGCCGACATGATGGCGGCCTACGTGGAGAAGCTTAAGGAGGAGATAGCGGACACTGGGGCTGACTACGTGCTCATCGACACCCCCGGCCAGATGGAGCTCTTCGCCTTCAGGAGCTCAGGGCCCTACATAACGGCGTCGCTAAGCAGGGAGAGGACTGCCGTCCTCTTCCTCGTCGACTCGGTGTTTGCTGAGCGTCCCTCAGGCTTAACATCCTCACTCCTTCTCGCAACCTCAGTGGGCTATAGGCTGCAGAAGCCTCAGCTCAACCTCCTCTCTAAAGCTGACCTCCTACCTAAGGAGAGCATAGAGAGGGCCTTGAGGTGGGTGGAGAACCCCCTCGACTTAATGGAGGCCCTCTCCAAGGAGCTTGCAGGGCTGGGTAGGGAGGTTAACCAGCGCATCTGTGAGGCCATCCACGACGTAAACCCAAGCCCCCACCTCCTACCCGTGTCGGCTAAGACTGGCGAGGGCCTAGATGACCTCTTCTCCCAGCTTCAATGGGTGTTTGGAGGTGGAGGGGAGGAGTACGTTTCCTAGAGGTTTTCAGCCGCCTGAGCGTTGGAGGCAGGAGCAGCCTCGCTGGGCTGGGATTAAGCTGGCAGCCTCGCTTAGCGCCTTAATCACCTTGTCGCCAACCCTCTCGAGGACCTCAGCTACCTCACCTGCCGTAACCCTCCTCTGCATCCCAGCGGCCATGTTTGTAACTATGCAGAGCGCAGCGTAGCAGAGCTTAGCTTCACGGGCCATCACGGCCTCCGTGGCCAACGTCATCCCAACCACGTCGCCTCCAAGAGCCCTCCAAGCCCTCACCTCAGCTGGCGTCTCGAAGCGAGGCCCCTCCGTGCATACATAGACCCCTCCATCGCTGGCCTCAAGCCCAGCCCTCCTAGACCCCTCGACGAGGCACCTTCTAAGCTCTGGGCAGAAGGGCTCAGTCATGTCCACGTGAACCACCCTCAGCCCCTCGTATAGGCTGGAGGGCCTAGACCTGGATAGGTCTATGAGGTCCTCCACGATCACTGCCGACCCAGGCTTAAGCTCCTCCTTGAGCGAGCCCACAGCACCAGTAGCTATCACCCTCTCGGCGCCCAGCTTCCTGAGCGCTAGGATGTTAGCTCTATAGTTCACCTTGTGGGGTGGAGCGGAGTGGGCGCGGCCGTGTCGAGGAAGTATCAGCGCCTTTACGCCGCCGAGCTCAGCTAAGGTTGCCTCCACCACTCCGAAGGGCGTCGACACCCTCCTAACCTCTCCAAGCTCAGCCAGCCTCTCAACGCCGCTGCCCACTATCACCCCCAGCTTCAAGCCCTCGCCTTCCTCCACCTCTCGATGAGCATCGACGCTGCGAGCAGGGAGCTGTAGACGGCCACGGTCACCCCCATCCAGAGGAGGAAGGTTAAGGGGGTTTGAAGCGGGTTAACGAGGAGGTCGGCTACCTGCCTTAAGAGGAGTATTAAGAGGACGCAGAGGACAGCGCTCAAAGCCTCATGATGTGCTCTAGGCCTACCTCTAAGGTGCTTATCCACCCCCCTCCCGACGAGGAGGATGATGACGCCAGCCATAATTATGTCCACGTTGTATATCCTGGTTAGGAACAGAGGCATGTTGGGGAGGGCTAGGAACACCCCTACAAGCCTAGGCGCCTCAGCCAGCCCAACCTCCCCATGGGCTGAGAGGTGGGAGGCCACAGCGGTTGAGCCTAGGTAGGCCGCCACGATGAAGGTTATCAGGGACATGACCGCGCTCGTGAACATTATGGGCGAGGAGGACCAAGCGCTCGTCAAGGCCCTGTCTATGGAGAAGCCCTTAACCACCAGGGCCACCCCCAATATGAACAGCAGCATGACCCCTGCGTAGTGCGCCAGCCCTAAGCTGGCTAGTATGGCTACAGCGACCATGAAGACCCCTGGGATCCCCAAGAGGTACGCTGAGGACCTAGGGTCCTCCAACACCCTCTTGAGGTACCTAACGAGGAGGAAGTAGGTCTCCTCGAGGCCCCTCGATTGCCTAACGATGACGCTCCTAACCGAGGCTATGGGGAGCTTAGACTGGATGAGCGGTATGACGCGTTCGTCCGCAGCTCCATCGCTTACCACTACAGCTGCGTCGGCCGGGTAGGCCTTGAGCGCCTCGTCTAGCTCCTTCACGACCTTAAGGTCCGCCTTAACCCCTCCCTCAAGGGCCCCCGCCAAGGTGACGAGCTCGCACTCCATGCCTTCGCCCCTCAACTTATCTAGCACCTGCACAGCGGCAAACAGCGCGTTAACGTCTGAGTCCTCAGGGGTGGCTAACGCGAGCTGCATGGCTGCCTCGAGGTTAGCCTGCCTCCCAAGGATGGGAGTCTTAACGTTAGCGTTCCTGCCTATGTCGTCGTCCTCGTCCACGTAGACGACGAGCAGGCGCCGCCTATCCTTGCTCAAGTAGCCCATCTACCTCGCCTAAGCGCTCTACGGCCTCCTTCAGCTCCTCGAGGGCGACCCTCTCACCCCTCCTAAGCCTCTCCACTACCTCCCTTGCCTCCTCCCTCCTCCTCACCTCTTCTGCCTCCCTATCCTTCTCAGCCTCCAAGAGGCTCTTAAGCCTCGACTTAAGCCTCTCAACCTCCGCTTTAAGCCTCTCCACAGCCTTCTTAGCCTCCTCCACCATCCTCCTCTCCTCAGCCATCCTCCCCCTCAGCTCGCTTCCTCTTTCAGCTAGGTTCCTCGCTGTCATCCTCAGCTCAACCCACCTCCCCCTCAACTCCCTCCCCCTCCTTAGGTTTGAGGAGGCTTCCTCCCTCAGCTGCTTAACCCTCTCCCACATCTTCACCTGCTTAGCTAGCTCGGCCATCCTCTTGACCATCTCCCTCTCAGCCTCCCGCGTGAGCGAGGATACCTGGTGCCTCCATTCCAGCTCCTCGAGCCTCCTTCGAAGCCCCTCTTCATCCTCAAGCCCCCTCTCAAGCGACCTAGCCTCCATGAGGAGCTTGAAGGCCCTACTCCTCAGCTCAGCCCCTTCAAGCTTAGCCAGCTCAGCCTCCTCTAGGCATCTAGTTCTTCGCCTCAAGACTTCGTCCAGCTCATCTCTAACCCTCCTCAGCCTAGCCCTCCTAGCCTCAAGCTCCCTCCTAGCCTCCCTTAGCTCCCTCTCAGCCCTCTTAACCTCATCAGCTAGCTTAGCCAGCTCACTCAAGCTAAAGCACCAACAGCTCCTCTAGGCCGCTGAGCTTCAAGGCTCCTCCCTCAACGAGGAGGTAGAGGTCCTCTATCCTCACGCCGCCCCTCCCCTTGAAGTAGAGGCCCGGCTCTAAGGTTACCACCGACCCAGCCTTCAGCTTATCTCGGCTCTTAGGGGCCAGCGCAGGCGCCTCATGGACGCTCAGACCGACCCCATGCCCGAGCCCATGTATGAAGCGTTTAGCTAGACCCCGCTCCCTAAGCAGCGACCTAGCTTTCGAGTCTACCCACCCTGCCCTAACTCGCGGCCTTAACGCTTCCTCCGCCCTCCTCTTCGCCTCTAGGACCGCTTGGATAGCCTCCTCCAGCCAGGGTTTGGGCTCACCCAACACGATCGTCCTAGATAGGTCTGAGCAGTAGCCTCCCACCTTGACCCCCACATCTATGACTATGGGCTCCCCCCTCACTGGCCTTCCATCACCGGCGGGTCGATGCGGCTGAGAGGAGCTTGAGCCGCAGGAGACTATGGTGTCGAAGGCAGTTCCGTCGGCCCCCATCATCCTAGCCTCAGCCTCCATGACTCCAGCCACCTCCCTCTCAGACCTCCCATCCACTAACGCCTCAACCCCCCTCTGAATCGCCCTCTCCGTGGCCTTCACGGCCCTCTTGATGAGCTCCACCTCCTCCTCACCCTTAACCTCCCTCAGCTCCTCCACTAAGCCCGACGCATCCTCTAAGCGCTCAGCCTTCAGCCTACGCTGTAGGCTCTCGACGACCTCGTGGCTTAAGTACTTCAGCTCGACACCCAGCCTGCCCTCGCTCTTCAAGGCCTTCTCGACTGCTTCATCGAGCCTAGACTTAAGCTCCACCACCTCTATGCAGGGGTCGACGAGCTCCTCAGCCTCCTCTAAGTCAAGCCTCGACACGAGAAGAAGCTTCAAGCCCTCAATCGAGGCTATTAAGTGGCAGCCCCTCGGAGGGTGGCTTGCCGCTGGGAAGCCTGTCAGGTACTCCACGTTCTCCGGCGTCGATACGAGAATGTAGGCTAGACCTCTATCTTCGAGGGCTTGAAGGAGCCTCCTCAGCCTCCTCCTTCGCGGCCCACTCAAGGCCACTGGATGGGCTAAGCCTCCCACCTAAGCGCGTTGCGCTGATCGATGGTAGGCGCCGCTCAACGCCACATGGCTCCTCGCGTACAGCTATGCTTGGAGTAAGCTGATGTACATGCTCAAGTCGAGGTCGTTGCGAGACAGAAGGTTTAAAGCGTCGTCGCCCGCTGGGCTAAGGCGCCTTGGGGGTCTGGCAGGGAAGAGACCTTAGGAAGCCGACAGGCGGCAGGATGAGGCCCCACCGAGGTAAGCGGAGGCGTGAGAGAGGAAGCCACCCCATTGAGACGGCGGCTGGGGAGGTTGAGCGTAGGGTCAGCTCGAGGGTGATGGGTGGGGGGGTTAAGGTCAGGCTTAAGGCAGCCTCCTACGTTAACGTAAGCATCCCGTCCACGGGCTCGACTAGGAGGCTCAAGATACTTCAGGTGGTCTCCAACCCAGCTAGCGTAGATTACTCGAGGAGAGGGGTCATCACGAAGGGCGCGCTGGTGAGGACCGAGGCAGGCCTCGTCAAGGTTACCTCGCGCCCTGGGCAGGATGGCGTGGTCAACGGCGTCCTCGTTCAAGCTTAACTCTAGCCTCCTTCATCGCCCTCGCCACCATACGTAGAAGCTCCTCCTTGCGCATCCCCCTCCTTACGAGCACCATCCCCTGAGGGCCCCACCAGCACCTAGAGTACCTCGTCCCCTCAACTACCTTAGCCTCCAGCCCAAGCTGCTTAACGGCTTCAGCCAGCTCCTCGAGCCTAGGCTTGCTTACAGCCAGCTCCCTCGCCACCCTCCTCCCCTCCCTCCTCGTCTTGTCAAGGTCGAAGTAGGCTGGGTAAAGCCTCTGCCAGCCACGCTCCTTCATTTACCTCCACCCAGCCTCCATGCATGCGCGGCTAAGCCCTCTTTAAAGCAGCAGCGTAGCTGAGTGAGGAGGCGCAAGGCGTAGAAATACTTATATGGCTTGGAGGTAGGGCTCTAACCCTGCCCCGAGGATGATTCCTTGAGGAGACTCGGCCGGCTGCTTCACGTATTGAAGCAGGCCCCCTCCTCGATCCTAGTTAAGTCATTCAGTCCCCCTCCCCCCATAGGCTCAAGGGTCCTCAACAGGGAGGGGGAGGTGGTCGGCGTAGTCTACGACGTTGTGGGCAACGTAGCCTCCCCATACGTTGTTGTTAGGCTTTCAGAAGGCTCAAAGACGTCGGCTGAGCTCTACGTTGAGGAGCGGGGGCCTCAGGGGCGTGGAGGCCTTAAGCTTGGTGGAGGTAGGCATTAAGTGCCCTGAGTGCGGTGAGGTAAGGTTCGCAAGGGACCCAGATAGGGCTGAGCTGACCTGCTTACGCTGCGGCTTAGTTCTCAGGGATAAGCTGATAGACCCTGGGCCCGAGTGGAGGGCCTTCGACCTCGAGCAGCAGGATAGGCGCGCCAGGATAGGGGCGCCCCTCACCTACACCATCCACGACATGGGTCTCTCCACGGTCATAGACTGGGCGAACAAAGACGCTAGCGGCAAGGGGCTGACGCCAGCTGGAAGGGTTCAAAGCTATAAGCTTCGAAGGTGGCAGCAGCGCCTACACTTATCGAGCGCGCTGGAGCGTAACTTAGCGCAGGCCCTCTCCGAGCTTGAAAGGGTGGCTTCACAGCTTGGGCTCCCGAGGAGCGTGAAGGAGGAGGCCGCCCTCATCTACAGGAGGGCGGCGGAGAGCAGGCTGATAAGGGGTAGATCCATTAAGAGCATGGTGGTCGCCGCCATATACATGGCTTGCCGCAAGGCCAAGCTTCCACGAACCCTCAGCGAGGTAGCCAGCGCCTCTCAGGTTGAGAAGAAGGAGGTGGGGAGGAGCTACCGCTTCCTCCTTCACTCCACGCTGACTAGGGTGACGCCCATGGCTCCCATAAGCTACGTCCCCAAGCTCATGTCTAAGCTGAAGCTCCCCAGCGAGGTTCAGGTGGAGGCCATCAAGATACTGGAGAAGGCAGCTCAAGTGGGGTTGACGTCGGGTAGGGGGCCCATGGGCATGGTGGCTGCCGCCATATATGTAGCCAGCGCCCTCCTTCAATGCAAGTGCCCTCAAAGGGAGGTGGCCTCCTCAGCCAACGTCACCGAGGTCACCGTTAGGAACCGCTACCAGGAGCTATTGAGGAAGCTGGACTTCATAGTTATGATATAATCCAGCGCATATACGCCGCTCCGGCTGGCCTCAGCTAAAGCTTTATGTATTGGCCGACTTAAACAAGTGGAGGCAGTCAAGCGTACGCTTATCGCCACGAGGTAAACGGCATGCCTTCGCTCCTCGACGTCGAGGAGAGGGCTATCAAGGTAGTTAAGGAGGCGGGAGAGGTTCTTCAATGCGACCTATGGAAGGCGCTCAACGTCAGCAGCCGCGAGGGCTCGAGGATAGCGCTAAGGCTTGAACGTAAGGGCTTAGTTAAGAGGGAGCCTGTCGTCTACAACAAGCGCGCCACGTTCAAGCTCGTATGGGTGGGTAGGGAGGCTGAGGTAGGCATCGAGGTCGACGACTGCCCATGCTTCTCCTGCAGCTCCATCGAGCGCTGCGCTCCAGGCCAAGCGCTCAGCCCAGGTAGCTGCTCAGCGCTTACCAAGTGGCTCCTGCAGGAGGCAGCTAGCTTGGAGGCAGCTGCTTGAGCCGTCGAAGGGAGGAGAGGAAGAACCATTACTACCGCCTCGCGCGCCGCCTCGGCTATAGGTCTAGGGCGGCTTTCAAGCTCAAGGAGCTTGCTCAACGCTTCAACCTCCTCAGGAGGGGGGACGTGGTCGTAGACCTAGGGGCGGCTCCAGGCGGCTGGCTTCAAGTGGCTAGGAGCCTCGTGGGCGATGAAGGCTTCGTGCTCGGGGTCGACGTCTCCCCAATCAAGCCGCTGCCTTGGAGCAACGTTAAGCTCCTACGCCTAGACGTAACGAGCCCAGAGGCGCCTGAGGCTATTCTTCAAAGCCTGCCTAGGAGGGCTGACGTCATCCTATCAGACCTATCGCCAAAGGTGTCGGGGGTTTGGGAGCTCGACGTAGCTAGGCATGCCTCCCTCGTGGAGGCAGCCCTCAAGGTCATCGATGCGGCCCTCCGCGAGGGAGGTAGCGCTGTCATCAAGCTCTTCCAGGGGCCTGGGCTCGAGGAGCCGCTAAGCTGGATTGAAGGGAGGTTTCAACGCGTAAAGCTAACTAGGCCTAAGGCCACTAGGCCTGAAAGCGCTGAAGTCTACGCCGTGGCCCTCGGCTTCAGGCCGAGCTGATGGACTTGGCCCTCCCACCGCTTAGGAAGGTGTTTGAGGGCGAGGTGGCCATCCTCGTCCCTGACGAACCTCAGCCGACGCGCAGCGTGTTCTACAACCCTAGGATGGAGGTAAGCCGCGACATAGCTGTCTGCTGCTTAAGGGCCTATCGAAGGCTTCGAGGGGGCAGCCTCTCCATAGCTGAGCCCCTGACGGCCAGCGGCGTCAGGGGGATAAGGTATGCTAAGGAGGTTGAGGGGGTTAGAGAGCTGCTGTTGAGCGACGTAAATCCATTGGCCGTGGAGCTAGCTAGGAGGAACGTGGAGCTAAACGGCCTCAGCAACGTGGCTTCAGTCGAGAGGGTTGAAGCCAGCAAGCTTCTAGCCTCCAGGTCGGCTCCAAGCCTTAGGCTGGACGTAGTCGACCTAGACCCCTTCGGCTCACCAGCCCCCTTCATCGAGCCCGCGCTGAGGGCCTTGAGGGACGGAGGCCTCTTAATGGCCACCGCCACCGACGCCCCACCCCTCTGCGGCATCCATCCAAGGGTGGCTGAAAGGCGCTATGGAGCCAGGTCGCTCAACGTTGAGTACTGCCACGAGCTGGCGGTGAGGCTGCTGCTAAGCCATGTGGCTTCAACAGCCGCCAGGCTCGACATAGCCATCCACCCCCTCCTCTCCTACGCCCTCCAGCACCACTATAGGATATGCTTGAGGGTTGAGGCGGGAGCCTCCAAGGCTGATGAATGCCTCAACGAGCTGGGCACGCTTAAACACTGCTTCAGCTGCGGCCACCGCGAGCTAGCGCCGCTTACGGACCTGCCCGCCAATAGGTGTCCCATGTGCGGCGGTCGAATCGCCTCGACCTCACCCATCTGGCGCGGCGCGCTCGTGGACCCTAGCTTCGCCTCAGCTGTGCATGAGGAGCTAGCTCGAAGCAGCTTCAAGCACAAGAAGCTCGAGCTACGCCTCACCTCAACGCTGATCGAGGAGGCTGAAGCTCCACCCCTCCACTTCACCCTCGACGAAGCCTCCAGGAGGCTTAAATGCCCACAGCCCAGCCTAGCTGAGGTCGTCGAGGAGCTAAGGTCGGCTGGCTTCAAGGCCTACAGGACGCACTTCCACACGAAGGGGATCAAGACAGACGCGGCCATGCAGGACCTTCTATACGTTGTATGGAAGCTAGCAAAGCAGGGAGCCAGATAGGAAGGCGGCTAAGCCGATCAACATCCACATCAAGACCTCCCCCTTAACCCTCCTAGCCACCTCCCTTGAAGGCGACCTCAAGAGGGAGGAGGAGCTTCGGATGAGGCCGACGTCGCAGATCGCGACGAGAGGGAGGTAGTAGAAGCTGACGGAGCCCATAAGCCATGGAGCCGCGCTCAACGCCACAGCCGCGAGGAACAGCGTTGAGGCGAGCCTAGCTGCAGCATACCTACCATGGACCGCAGCCACGGTCCTAACCCCCATAGCTGAGTCCCCAGCCACGTCAACTATGCCCTTAGCCACCTCCCTCCCCATGTTGGCGAGGAAGGCTATAGAGGCGAACACGAGGAGCCTAGCGTCCAGCGAGCCCACAGCCAAGCCGCCGTAGATGAAGGGGAGAGCCACGCAGAAGCTAACCATAGCGTTGCCCAGCAGGCCCTTAGCCTTGAAGGCTGAAGCATAGCTGACAGCCACGGCAGCCGCCAAGCCTGCTAGAGCTAAGCACGTAAGGCTCAACATAGCTGAGGCGGCGAGGCCAAGCGCCGCCAGCAGCACGGCAAGTGCAACCACCTCGCTCGGCTTGACAGCCCCGCTTGGGATGGGCCTCGAGGGGTCGTTTATGAGGTCGACCCCCCTATCATAGTAGTCGTTAATAGCCATCGCCGCGGCGCTCAACGTGAAGCCAGCGACGAAGCCCAGCAAAGCCACGTCAAGCTCCAAGAGCTCGAGGCGGCTGCCAGCGGCTATCAGCATTCCTACTACGGTCGCTGCCCCAACCATCAAGCTGTTTAGCGGCCTCGTGATCCTCACGAAGCCCAAGGCTGCGCGCGCCAGGCTCCTTCGCGCCAAGTTGCCTCTCAAGCATGGACTCGGCTGAGCCTAAAAGCTCTACTCGTGCTTCACGAACGAGGCTCAGGTGGGTTCGTCGTTAGCACGCCTGGCTGTGCAAGCTCGGCCTGCCGCCGCGCCCGTTGCGGCGAAGCTTGGGGCGTCAACCCTGCAACGCTTAAATGACGATTGAAGATCTAAAGGGGGCATGGGGAGCATCTCTGCCTGTAGTGCGACGGCGAACATTCAAGGCGGTCTCCAGCGCTCCAGCTTGACCATGAAGCTAAACCTAAGTGCGCTTGAGCATATTTTTCCTCGAGTGGCCCACTCAACAACTTCGCTTTCGTATAGGCAGCCTTAAGCCCCCCGTAGAGCCTCCATGCTTGATCAAGGATCGGCTTTAGCCCATCAGCCTCTCGAAAGGCTTAAATAGGCAATAGGTTGCCGTATGCCTTGAGCTTAGGGGGGGATGAAACATGCCGTTCCCAGTCCATAGGAACTCTTCGTATTTGAACGCTATGTCTACAACAAGGACTAGGACGAGGGTTGAAGACGCGTGTCCAACCAGCGGTTTATGCCCAATATGTATTAAAGAATGCCCGGTTCTATGCGAGGTTTCACTGTCGGCGTTTAGAGGTAGGGAGGCTCTTTACCCCGATCCCAACGCGTTTGGAAGTAGCACAGCGGGATCTTTGAAGGACTACGGCTTGGACTGGTCTCACTTCAACATTCAGTCGAGGCTCATGGGCGCTTACGGCATAGACGCGGACCCTGATGTAGCGATATTTCCAAACGTAGATGTTGAGACTACCGTTGGAGGCATACCTCTTAAGATCCCGGTCATGATAGGCGCCTACGGCTCAACAGACGTGGCCAGAC
>Ga0272445_1000547_pt1 | contig 34620 bp, 35 predicted proteins | sample YNPCB0031_FD_194404 | JGI IMG/M metagenome (GOLD analysis project Ga0272445, IMG submission 194404) | Hot spring sediment microbial communities from Yellowstone National Park, WY, United States - YNP-CB-003-1 | ecosystem: Environmental > Aquatic > Thermal springs > Hot (42-90C) > Sediment... | reverse complement strand
AAGAAGTAGACCATGTGAGATGAAGGTGTGAGTAGGCTCAACTGTAATATCATAAACCCACTCGGTAGCTATTTCTTTCTCATTCTTTAATATATCAACTTTTTCTACACGGATGAACCTTAAGTCTGAACTCAACAATCTATTTAGTTCTTGCAGTTTATCTTCAGTTTCTTTATAGATTTGGAGAATTTTTTCTTTTGCTATTTCTAACATCCACCTTCTCTTTTCATCGGTATATCCTCCTTTTTCAGCATAGTCTATTGATGACTTATTTAATCCAGTACAGGATGCTAATCTTTGCTGGGAATATCCTATTAACTTCCTTAACTCTCTTAAGTCTTTAACTTCCTTAACCTTGTTAAGGTCATGTTTTATTTTGCTCAATATCTCTTGTAATTCCTTTATAAGAGCTTTTCTCGTTATACCATGATAATTTTTCAAGTGTTGATCAAATCGACAACGATAATTTAGCCCCACACTCTTCATAAGCCTTACCAGAGTCTCTCCAACATCCAGTGGAAAAACATCATGAGATCTAAGTGCGTTTTGTGATTTTCTTACTAGTTTCAAAGCTTTCGGATATAACCTACTGTTCTTAGGAATGATATTCTTAGTAAATTGTTCTAGGCTGTCAGATAATATTCTTACTCGATAGTATCCTTTCTTATCCCTTATAATTTTGGAGCTTACACCTATTTTTAGAAGGAGGTCTTGATAATCTTCAGCTAATCCTTTAGAAGATGTCTTAAACGTTATAGAGTATGGATCCACGTTTCCATTACCCAAGAATAGTCCTTTCAAGAATTCCCTAGCAATGTCAGCCGACCCACATAATATTTGTCTTGGTATTCTTCTCTCAGAGGGTTTTCTAACTATTTCCGGAAAGTTATGCTTAATGAAATCATACAATTCTTTTGAAAGATAACATAATGTTTTCACTCCGTACCTACTCACAGTAACAGTAGGATTTAATCCGAAGAGTTCTCTACATATGTCCTGTACATCCTTTATTAGCATCTCATCCTTACTTGAAAACCTAACCTCATATGTCCTGCCAGAATAGAAGTAGCCTTCCGAGGTTAGATACCCTATTAACCTTGCCAAGGTTGCTGATAAAGTATGGGGGAGCTTAATTTGCTCTTCTTTCTCACTTCTTAATAACTCAATCTCTAGTGTTATTGGAGATGAACTATTAGGTAAAAACTTTACGGCTGGAACAAACTCACCTATCCTTACTTCATCTGCACGGATAGTAACTATCCTACCATCTCTCCATACATATACTGGATGTTCTGGTGTAACAATTATTTCTCTACCATTTGAATATGTTATTTTGATGAATTTATCTGGAGCTTTATGTCTGCTCACTCGGACTGGAATACATGTCTCAGTTTTCAAAGATTCATTATTAATGGTGTATATTATCACTTCGGGCAGTATCTCTAGTACCTCACAGTCATCAAATTTTACTGAATAAGCTGAATATTTTCTAAATAATGAATCAACAAATTCTCCTATTCTTATTTTCCCACAATTATACGTTAAGATCTCAAAATCTCTATGATAAGATTGCTGCGCCATCGATTCATGGATAGCTACTCTATCTTCAGGTCTCATCTTTTCTATTTCATCAATACAGCAAACACCCATGTCTGCGAGGACCAGTGCACCAGCTTCCAATATCATATTCCCTCCTTTATCGCGCACTACTGCAGCAGTTAATCCCGCTGCTGTAGAACCTCTTCCAGAGGTGTAGAGTCCACGTGGTGCGATCTGTGCAGCATATCTTAGTAGTTGGCTTTTCCCTGTTCCTGGGTCTCCGACTAGTAAGACATGTATATCTCCTCTTACTTTTACACCATCTGGGAATTGTTTTGTTCTTCCTCCGAAGAGTAGTAGCATTATTGCTTTCTTGATATGTTCAAGTCCGTAGATTGATGGTGCGATACTCTCTATGAGTTTCTGATGTATATCTGGGGAACGGGCCATTTCTTTAAACATCTTCTCTTCTTCAGGTGTTATCTGGAGTGATTCAGGCTCCTTGCTTGCTGTTTCTATGCTTACTGCTTCAAGGTACATTTTAGAGGTTCTTAATGGTGCCTCAGCTGTCCTCTCTTGAATTGCATATAGTATACCTGTTACTATGACTCTATCACCTGGTCTAGCTTTATCTACTAAGTCTCCTCTTAATCCTACGTCTATGCTTCTAGGTAGCTGTCCAGGCGGTAAGTCTTCAGGTTTCTCTTGAACCCCGATCATCTGGTAGTCATAGTATTCACTCTTCTCTTCTATTAAGTCGAATTTCTGCTTTCTCCCTCTGCATTTAATACTATTACATGATTCAGGTAGGATTAGCCTTTGCCCATCTTGAGGGATAGTCTGTTCTGAACCGCATGCTCTACATCTAAAGACAGCAGTCTTTATTATTGGTTTAACTGAACTAGCTCTTACAACTAATCCATCAATAGCAATAAGTTTCCTAAGATGGGATGCTCTAACATCTCTAATCAAGATTACCTCTGGGAGGTTGTAAATTCTCACTTTGAATTCTTTCACTTTTGCTGCATACTCTGGGTCTTCTATTCTTAATTGGTTCCATGCTGCTTTCTCAAGTAATGGTAGGTACTTTAGAGGCTCATTTACGATGAGATGGCTTAGTTCTTCATCAAAGATTATTAAGTCGTTGAAATCTAAAGCTATGCTTGTTGCTCTTTGAGCTGCAGATCTTGCTATTATAGAACGGTACTTCTCTTGTTTAAAGAATTCTACAATTTTATCTTCAATATTTGTAATGCTGCTCATCTCTACCTAGCCCCTCCTATTGGTGAGATAAACCTTAACCATTCATCAATTAAACCTCTAATTATTTCATAGAGGAGTGTCTCTTCCCTTGTAAGATTCTCTACTAAGCTTGCATCGATTCTTTTAGAAGCGAACCCGAGTATCTTGTTAAGTCTTAGTGAGATTACGTCTACAATGATATTCTTTATATTCTGGTCAAGTTTATCTGCGTCTTCTCTTATCATTAAATAGAAATATCTCGGCAATTCCTGTAATTCCCCTGGATTATTCTTTTCCTTCCATTCTAGTTGTATTAAATTTTTTAAATCTACGACTTTATCTCCATACTCAACTATGCCTGCTTCATAGAGTTTAGATGCTGCCCACTTACTAACAATTAACGTGGTCCCCCTCCTTAAATTCTCAAAGATTTGACCTGGGAGAACGAGCTTCTGAACATCCTTAAGTAAGACGACCTTCTTCTCAGAATTATCATACTCTAACTTAATAAGCTCAAGAAGCTTCCTAAATTCTTCTATTACGACTTCGACCCCCATCTTCTCTAGAACATAGATATAATTGGTTGAATTTATCTACAGAGAGACTTAGCTGAAAATGGAGCAGACGAGGAAAATCTTCTATTAAATACTTTGGAATGCCCTGGAAATCTAGCGAAAATTTAAAGTTAAGCAAAAATACAACCTAGATGACAATAATACATAGCGGCCGTCGTCTAGTCTGGAAGGACACTGGCCTTCCGAATACTATAAGGTATAGAGAAAGCCAGTGGTCCCGGGTTCAAATCCCGGCGGCCGCATATATACCGTATCCAACAATAGTTAAAACATCTTGACCGTATACTGCTTTACTATTTTACTTTAGAAGATATTTTCTTCTTAGGTCTCTAACATATACATCGTCTAAGACAATTCTAATTGCTTAGGTTATCTACATGTGTTCTACCAGTTTTCTCATTCTTCCACAGCTAACCCATATGAAATCAAGGCTGCTTCTTGTATAATTGCTCTTGCTTGGAAGCTTTCAACCTCAGCTATTCCTTAAAGCTTATCATCTAATCTTTCATAGACCTTAGAGATGATACTAATCTTCTTAAGAGAATTTCTGCTTTAGGTTTTCGAACTAATTTTAGGTTTTTAGAGTTACGTTTCTAACATTGGTTAATTAGTTAATCTGCTTCCTTAATTCTAAATTTTCTATAAACCCAAAATCTTGAAGAAGAGATATGGTTAAATATATCGATGACGATATCGATATCGATAATCATGTGGCCTATATTAAGACATTGGAAGCATTGGATGAAGCATATGGCTGTAGCTCCTAAGGGGTTACTAAGATATTATGTACTAGAGATACTATCTAAGGAACCTAGGTCTGGTTCTGAGATAATGGATTTAGTTGAAGAGCATAGTGGAGGTTTATGGAGACCTAGCCCAGGCTCGATTTACCCGCTGCTTGAATGGTTAAAAAGTAGAGGATACATAAAAGAAACTCAAAGCGATGAAGCTGGTATAAAGAGGTATACTTTAACAGAGAAAGGTAGAAAACTCCTTGAAGAACAAAGAAAGGTTAAAGCATTCATGACTACGTCTTGGAGAGTGTTTGCACCATACTTTCTAGACTTAGCTTTCTATAAAAGTTGTAGTGATGAGAGACGTGAGCTAATCAACGCATTGAAAAACTTTATGCAGGCATTCTTTAGTCTAGAAGCTAAATTACGTGAAAAAAATGGTAAAGAATATGTTGAATCAGCTATAAAGGTCTTAAAAGATGCAACTTCTAGACTTGGAGAATTAGAAAAGGAAATAGAGGGGGAAACGGATGACTGAAGATGTTATAATAGTTGAAAACTTAACAAAGATTTTTAATAGAAACTTAGTTGCCGTAGATCACATTTCCTTTAACGTTAAGAGAGGTGAGATATTCGGTTTACTTGGTCCTAACGGTGCAGGTAAAACAACGACCATTAATATGCTGACAACCATTCTAAAACCTACTGAAGGCAGAGCATTCATACTAGGATATGATGTCGTCAAACATGCAAGCATAGTTAGGAGGTTAATAGGGATAGTCCCCCAAGAATATACAGCTGATGAAGACCTCACAGGATATGAAAATATAATTTTATGCGGGGACTTATATGGGATACCTAGAGATATCTCGAAGAAACGTGCGATTGAGCTTCTAGAACTTATGGAGTTAATGAGATTCAAAGATAAAAAGGTTGAAACATATTCTGGTGGGATGAGGAGGAGATTAGAGCTTGCATGTGGTCTCATCAATAGACCTAAAGTATTATTTCTAGATGAACCTACTCTAGGCTTGGATGTTCAAACTAGGTCAGCTATATGGAATTACATTAAGAGATTGAAGGAAGAATACAATATGACTATACTTATGACAACGCATTACATGGAAGAAGCGGATAGCCTATGCGATAGAATAGCGATAATCGATTATGGAAAGATCGTGATTACAGGGACACCTCAGGAATTAAAGAATTCAATAGGTAGCGATATTATGGAGGTCATAATAAAGGAAGGAGATGATGTTACAAACATACTCAAGGACATAGACTACGTTAAAGAAGTTAGAAGGAGGAATGATAGATCATATATAGTGAGACTAGGAAATGGAGAAGTAGCAGCTCCTCTCATTATTGATCATCTCAGACAGAAGGGATACCATGTCATAAAACTCTCAATCAGTAAACCAACATTAGATGAAGTCTTCTTAACATACACTGGTAGAGCTATGAGAGATTCGGAAGAGGCTAGAGAAACAATAATGTCTCAGAGGATTACATTAAGGAGGGCGAGGAGATGACGTTAAAACCGTATGATGGAGTTAAGCTTAAGGCGATGCTCCAGGGATTCTGGGGTTTAACAGGTAGAGAACTTAAGAAATGGATGAAAGAACCGATAATCCTATTTATGGCTATAGTACAGCCAATTATGTGGATGGTCCTATTCGGTAAATCAATGAATATTGCGGGAATCTTCTCACCCGCTATACTAGATGAGATAAATATTCCAGACATAAGGATTCCCGGCAGCTTATTGAATCCACAAATAGATGGTGTAATAACTATACCTAACTATGTAATCGTGGAGAATCTTAGGAGCACTCTATCGGCGATTAGTTTGAAAGCCATGGAGTCGGTCTTCGGTGTCTCCGATTACTTCAGTTATCTAGCTATAGGAATGATCTCCATGATAACAATATTTACTTCAACATTCTCTGGAATGTCTATTGTATGGGATAGAAGGCTTGGATTCCTATATAAGGTATTAAGTACACCAGTTCCAAGGTCAGCTATAATATTGTCTAAAGTATTTAATGCAGCTGTACGGTCTATCTTCCAGTCAACAATAATCCTCGGTTTAGCTATATTCTTAGGAATAAGATTTAGTTCAACATTTAGCTTGCTAAATCTACTAGCAGTCTACTTAGCTATCTTCCTCTTCTCGACTGGTTTATCATCTCTCTTCTTAGCTTTTGCTTTACGATCTACTAGGCATGAAACACAAATGGCAATAGTAAACTTATTCACTATGCCATTAATGTTTACGAGTAATGCATTCTTCCCAACTAAAATAATGCCTAATTGGCTTCAAGGTATCGCATCCATAAATCCTGTAAGCTATATAACCGATGCTCTCCGCCAACTCACTATATATCAAACAAACTACTTAACTTTACTAATGGATTTCGTATATCTGACAGCCTTTGCTGCAACTCTCTCTACAGTAGGCATAATTCTATCATGGAAGTACCTAACCAAATAACAAGATTTAACAAGCTACTTTTAGGATGAATTAGCTTATATCTATCCGTTTTCATCTATACAGTAGTGATGAAGATATTTAAAGATGAAGAGAAGCTTTCACCAGAGTATGTTCCCCCAAATCTTCCACATCGTGAGAATGAGCTGAATATGTTAAAGACATTTTTCAGTAGTGTTATTGATGGTACACCATCGATCTCTACCAGGGTTATCGTTTCAGGATCTGTTGGGACAGGTAAAAGTGCATTAGTTAAATTGTTTGGTCAGAAAGCTGTATCAGAAGCCTCGAAGAAAGGAGTAGACTTGAAGTTTCTATATGTAAATTGTAGGATAAGTAAAACTACCTTCTCGGTATTGAGGAAGCTGATAGAACAATTGAAAGCTAGACTACCTGAGAGAGGATTATCAAATGAAGAGTTTATCCATAAACTTCTAGACCACCTTGAATACAAGGGATCTTATGCTATCTTAGCTCTAGACGAGGTTGAGATGCTATTAAGAGAAGAAGGTTCAGAACCATTCTACCTATTCTCTAGAGTTGGAGAAGAAAGATTAAAGATTCCAAGAATATCCACCATATTCATATTCAGAAACCCTGAGATACTCGATACACTTGATGCAAGTACGAGAAGTAGTCTTTTAGGAAATATAATCCATCTAAAAGAGTACGATTATAGCCAATTATATGATATAGTAAAGTATAGAGCATCTCTAGCTTTTAGACCTGATGTACTAATGGAAGATGCAATACAATTAATTGCAGATATTGCAAGTGAGAGGGGAGATGCAAGGTATGCTTTAGATATATTATGGAGAGCAGGGAAATATGCTGAAGCTGAGAATGCTTCTCAAGTAGCACCTGAACATGTGAGGAAAGCTGCTGCAAGTGTTTACCCCACTATCAGGAGAGAACACTTAGAGTTTCTTGAACAACATTCTAAGCTTATACTATTAGCTTTAGCTCAAGCTCTAGATATTGAAAAATCCGCATATGTTACTTCAAGCATATTAAATGATTACTATAAGATGGTTTGTGAAGAATATGATGTAGAACCTAGATCGTATACGAGCTTCTGGGAAGCACTCCAAAGACTTGATGACCTTGGGATAATAAAGATAAGAGTTGTAAGTGAAGGTTCTAAAGGTAGGAAATCCTATATTTCTCTACCAGGTATTCCAACATCTATATTGAAGAAAGAGCTGATACCTCTCCTACCGAGTAAACAGGCAAAACAATGAGGAGAAAATAATAACTAGATAGAAATTCTCAAGTATATCTTGTTCCATCAAGACTTTCCTCTAGAATGCTTTACTGGCTTCTTAACTTTTACTTCTTTAATCTCTTCTTTCTTTTCTTCCACTCCACCGTATATTTTCTTTAAGTATCCAACTTCTTCATCTGTAAATTCAAAGTATTCAACTATTCTTGGTTTTGATTTATCTGAACGGGATATTATGAAGCCGATGTATGGGAGCATCTCTTTACCTGCTTTGTATGAAGAGAGGTGGAGTTTAGAAGCAATCTTCCATGCTATACTTTGCCTAATCTCTCTTTCATTCTTATATTGCTGGAAGAGTCTAATCTTGTGGGGGAAAGTGAATTTCTGAAAACCTTTAGGCGGTGTTCTTCTTGCTACTGCAACCCCTCCAGTCATCATTGGAATAGCATACTTCATTAATCTCCACATTTGGAGTTTCTCTATTCTTGCGAAATATATATCAGCTCTCGCAAGTAAATCAAAAGCTTGAGCTAGTTCATCTGGCTCAGTTATCTGTGTGGGAGCATTATCAAGTATCCATGTATAGATTGCTTGAGGTTCCAGCTCTAAACCTTCTATGGCTGCTCTAGCACCTCTAATAGATTTTGCATAGAAGATGTATCTTAAAGCTTCAAATATTTCTTTAACTCTATTTCTTTCTCCTAATACTTCTAGGTCTTTTTCAGTAAGAGTATTCTTTCCAGCAGCAACTGCCTGTAGATCCATTATAGCTGACCTTAGGTCTCCTTCTGATCTTTCAGCAAGCTTACTTAGTACATCGTCTGGGACTTTTATCCCTTCTCTTTCACAGATTTCTTTTAATCTCTTAGTAATTGCGGTTTTACTGAGCCTCTTAAATTCTATCATTACTGACTGCTCTCTAATAGGTGCTAGTTTCTGATCCCATGGGTTGTTTGCAACCATTACTATTGGTACTCTTGTTTCATTAATTATCTTCCTCAATGCTGATATTCCTCCAGCATCTTCTCTACCCGCTATCCCATCTACTTCATCTACGAGTATTATCTTTTTTGAGTATCCATCTAGAGAAGCATACTGGGATGATTCTCCCACTACTGCTTTCATCTTCTCTTCATTCCTCCAATCGCTAGCGTTAACTTCAACTACATCGTATCCATACTCTCTCCCATAAGCTAATACTAGGCTCGTCTTACCTACACCTGCAGGTCCATAAAGTAGTGCAGCTTTCTTAGCTGGATTCCCAATCTCCCAACTCTTCATCCATTCTAGGAAAGCTTTCACGGAATCTTGATTACCTACTACTTCAGCTACCTTCTTCGGCCTATACTTTTCCGTCCAGAGTTGAGGCATCTCTATCTCCCTACGTTAACCTTCTTTGATTTAGCTGCGAGCCTAGCTAAGAAGGCCATAAGCTGGACTTCTTCTGTTCCTCCCTCAGCCATTCTATAGTCTACTTCCCCGAGTAGGTCGATTAATTCAAGTTTATCTTCTTCACTTAGGTCTAGATAGAATAATTCACGATATATTGCTGAGACTATATCTGAGCCTGCTAGCCCTTGCACGTAGATTAACTTTCTTAACTCATCTCTTGCTTGTATAAAGTTTCCACTCATTGCTAATTCAAGTATCTTTCTAATCTCCCCTCTACTTACATAACCTAAGATATAGTAGACCGTCTTCTCATCTATTTTACGAGATATAGAAGCAGCTGCTTGTAGAGTGTTTATTGCTCTCCTCATATCTCCTTCACAGAACTCGTATATTGTCTCCAGAGCTGCATCATCTACTTCAAGCTTTTCTTGTTCAGCGATCCACTTTATCCTTCCGATAATATCTTTCTTTAGTAATGGTCTAAACCTGAAAACTGCGCATCTACTCTGTATAGGCTCAATAATCCTATTACTATAATTTGCTGCCAAGATAAATCTACAAGTACTTGAATACTGCTCCATAACCCTTCTAAAAGCATGTTGAGCATCATCCGTCAACTGGTCACTCTCATCAAGCAAGAGTATCTTGAAACCAACCTCTCCTCCCATAGGGATCTGCCGAGCAAACATCTTAACCTTATCTCTAATAGTTTGAATCCCTCTTTCATCGCTTGCGTTAATCTCTACAAACCATCCATCCTCTATGTAGTTTGGTCCATACAGGTCTCTTGCAAAAGCATGTGCTGTTGCTGTTTTGCCTACTCCTGGGGGGCCTGCGAAAAGCATGTGTGGAACGGCCTTCGTTTTTAGGATATTCTTTAAACTTGTAATTACTTCTTCTTGGTTGACTACATCATTTAGTGTTTTTGGTCTATACTTCTCAACCCATGGGAGTGTTGTAACTGTTTCTAGACTCATTTACTTCACCTGAGACTTTAATCTTATTCCAACCTATTAGTTTTTTCTTTCTATTTCAAGAAGTAATTACAATACGATGATGTGGATAATGTCGTTGAGAATTGATTATTCAATAAGAAGGTTAGATGAAGATGTTGAAATCTATTTAAAGAAGGAAGATAGAATATGCTACTCTTGAAATGCTTTATACATTGATGACCTTATCACTTCCTCATTCGGATGCTGAAGCTAGGTGTCAGTATTTTATCCTCTTACCGATGTTCACTAGCTGACCTAAGTTTATGGTTTTCACTATATTATCTTAATCCTTGATCATGGTGTTAAGAATATCGTAATACAAATCCTGCTAGTATCAAATACTCTAGATTATTTTTATCTTGAAGATTAATTGTGCATTTTCTGTCGTCTTTTCCTCAACTTTATCAATGGAGAGAGATTTCAGCTTACTTATCCATTCTGCTGAAATCCTAATGTTTGATGGCTTATTGATTTCTCCTGGGACTGGTGATAGAGCAGGTGCATCGGACTCAAGTAGGAGGTTTTCTAAAGGTATTCTTTTTACTATTTTTTGTTTCTGTTGGCTTCTAGCTATCGAAGGTGGGATGCTAAAGTAATATCCTTTCTTTACTGCTTCTTCAGCATGGGATGCAGAACCGTCAAAAGCATGCATTATCGTTCTTTCAGCATTATGTTTAAACAGTATTTGCAAAGCGTATTTGCCTGCAGATCTAGAATGGACTATTAATGGTAGATTGAGTCTTCTGGCAAGCTCAATAAACTCTGCAAAGATTTTCTCCTGTATGTTCTTATCAACATTTATTGAGGGATGGTAGTCTAATCCAACTTCACCAATTGCAATTATCTTATCTGAGTTCTTTTCAATCAATTCTACTACTTCTTCATAGTCTTCCAATTGGTATGGCATGAGACCGATTGAGGGATAGATAGTTTTGTAATCGCTTAATTCAAGAAGCTTTATGGAATCTTTAAACCCAAGGCTTGAACTAATAAATGCTTGTACTCCAACTTTCTTCGCTTCATTAATTATCTCGTCAAGTCTATCTTGGAAGACATTATCTGTGAGATGACAGTGAACATCAATCATCATTTTCATGTAGTGCCATTGGTTTATCCAATTCAAATATCTTAATATCCTACTTTCCTTATCCGTTAGCTAGTTAATTAATTATATGTGCGAGCTGTATGCTATATTAGTAGATTAGGAAGTTTTTTAAGAGAGTATGTGAATCGTTATTGTATGCCATATGTGTATCAGGGAGTTGAGATTAGCTGGCTTGGGCATGATTCTTTTTATGTCAAGCATTCTGATAAGAGGATATACTTTGACCCATACAAGATAAAGCCGAAAGAAAAAGCAACACACATATTTATATCTCATGATCATTTCGACCATCTCAGCTTAGATGACTTGAGAAAAATAGCTACAGCAGATACAGAGATTATAGCTGCAGAACCCTGTAAGAAACAGATTAGCTCTCTGAAAACAGGCTTGATAAAGTTTGTTAAGCCTGGAGACGAGCTAGAGGTTTCAGGAGTAGGCGTAAAGGTTATTTCTGCATACAATGTTAATAAGTTTAGAGAGCCTGGCGTTGTATATCATCCTAAGATGGCTGGTGGAGTTGGATACATAATTGAAGTAGGTGGAGTTAGAATATACCATGCTGGAGATACAGATTTCATTCCTGAGATGAAGGACTTAAAAGTGGATGTCGCATTAATACCCGTTAGTGGAACATTCGTAATGACTGCGGATGAAGCAGCTCAAGCAGTAAATGAATTTAAGCCTAAGATTGCTATACCTATGCATTATGGAGCGATAGTTGGAAGTATCAAGGATGCTGAAGAATTTAAGAAGAAGGCAAAAGTAGAAGTAGTAGTACTTGAGAAAGAGTGAGTAAGAATATGAGTGAGTGTAGTCATGAATATGTTTACGGTGGGCTTGTAAACATCTTTGATGGGAAGAGCTTGCTTAAAGTCTTTGAATACTGGAAGTGTAGAAGATGCGGTAGAGTAAGAGCTGGGTATAGGTCTCCAGGTTATACATCCCCAACTGATGGTCTCCTACCAGAACCCAAAGATGATGGAAGATGGATAATTCTAGTATGTAAAAAAACCAGGAATGTAGAAGCATACTATGTAAAATCTGGAGAAAAAATCATACATAGATGTAGAAACCGTGAAAAAGAACTATACATTAATGATGAATACGAGATTTTAAGTAAGGAAATGGAGGAACTGGAAGGTCACTATGGTTTCCTACTAGAAGACATATCCCCAGGAGTAATTGATATATCAGAAGACCCAGTAAGGATCATTAAATCTACTTAAGGTGTAGCCGCCTTCATTTCTGTAAGCTTGTATGTAATCCTTTCAATATCTTCTTCATTATTATAGAAGTCTACAGATATTCTTAGGATTCCCGGTCTAGCAGAGACTACGATCTTATCCGTTAATAATTTTTCAGCAATATCATAGGAATTTTTCGTTGAAAGACTTACTATCCCACTTATTCTATCTTTCTCAATTGGAGAGAAGATTCTGAAATTCTTCTCAACTAATTCATTTATGAGAATTGATGTAAGATTCTGTATTCTTCTCCAGCTGGATTCTATATTGATTTTCTGAAAGAATCTAAGAGATTCCGCTAACCCAATTACGGTTGGCCCAGCCCAGCTACCCCATTCATATCTAGAAGTGCTACTAGCTGGTTGAGAATCTAGTAAAGGTAGAGGTTTCTCAAATAATCTAGTCTCTCCTCTAACCATCCTCTCAATTATAGAGTCTTTTACACCTAGCCAGCCTGTCCAACAATTTGTTAAGACAGTATCTAGTAGTTCTCTCCTAATGTATAGGAATGCTGCTCCACTAGGTGCTAGTAGCCACTTGTATGAACCACATACAGCTATATCAATATCTAGACTTCTTAGATTAACCGGGAATACTCCTACAGCATGGAATATGTCGCTTAAGACTAGAGCTCCTTTTTCATGAGCTATTTTAGAGATTGTTCTCAAGTCTTCAACGTATCCTGTAAGCCATCCAACTAAGTCTACTGATACTAGTTGAGTATGTTCATCTACCATTTTTTCATATTGTTCAATGGGGATTCTTCCATCAATATATCTTGCAACTTTGATTTCTCTAATCATCCTATTCCTTAAGAGAGATGAGAAAACATTGAAATTTGTTGGGAAATTATGTTCAGCAATTACTATGTTTGATCCTCTCTTCCATTTTATTGAGGAAGCAGCAGCGATTAATCCTGTAGATGTATTTGGTATAAGTGCTACTTCATCTTCTTTAACTCCGACCATCGAAGAAAATAATCTACGAGCATCAATTACATCTTTTATAACCCTATTCCAATCCTCGCCTTCATATAACCATTTATCAATAAACTCAACTATAGCTCTGTGAACCTGCTTTGACATGGCTCCGCTGGAAGCAGTATCTAGATACGTGTAGCGGGAGAGGAGGGGGAAATCCGATCTTAATTTTTCAAAATCCATGAATAACTTTATCCAACTACTGGATAATAAATCATTCTTTCTTGAAAGTTCTCAGAGTAAAGCTAGATTATGATACTGGTTCATAAATTATTCCTAGCTGTTTTGCATAATTGTATGCTTCTAGTATTTCTTCTCTGTACGGTCTTCTAGCAATATCTTTATAGAGTTCAGGCTTTAAGATGACTTTATGTTCAGGTCTATACTGCTCCATAATATTCACTAGAACCTTATCTTTGATGTTATCTGCTATCCATTTAAGTATCGGCTTAGTATCACATTCAAGATGGTTTGGGAGTACAAGGTGCCTAATAATCATATCGCCATTCTCTGAGGCAATTAGATGGTTTCTAGTTACTACTTCTCTATAACCCTTCTTTGAGCCGACTTTTGAAAGCCTCTTAGCACACTCATCACTCCAATACTTGAAGTCTGGTAACCATATATCAACGATATCTACTAGAAGTTTCATTGCTTCTTCACTCATGTACATATTACTATTCCATAAGATTGGGACATTTACATCTAGATACTTAAGAGATTCAAGGATTATGTGGAGATTAGGCGTAGGCTCACCTCCAACATAATTTATATTCGCCGCTCCATCTATCCTAAGCCTTCTAGCTATAGATGCAAGCCTCCTTGCATCAGATTCTACACCTGCATCCGAAATGCTTCCACTAGGTTGTGAGATATCCCAGTTCTGGCAGAATACACAGTGGAAGGTGCATGATGCAAAGAAGATTGTACCTGATCCTCCCTTACCTTCTATTCCTATTAGGGGTGCTTCTTCACCATAATGATGGAAGAAGCTAGAGACATACCCTCTATGGTCGAGTTTACATACGCCTATTCGCCCTTCCATTCTATTGACACCACATCTCCATTCACAGAAATGACATTTCTTCAATATACGGTATGCAAGATTAATCTTTAAGTCTAAGAAAGAAGGCTCCACAATCTTCAATTTGGCTGGATTAGCATCCTTCTCAAAATATTCATCGAATAACTTTAAGGCTTCTCTATGTAGTTCATCATTATGTTTCCATAATTCTTCATCTGAAGCATCATCAAGCTTGACATCTACAGGGATAGACTTTAATATCATAAACTTCGCTGGAGTCTTATTCAACATAACCGACCTATACCATCTTAGTCTTTTTACAACTTCATCATTCCGCCATACCAGTACTGCATCAGGCCTATACAATACTATACTCAACTTCCAGTAGTCCCCAAGTATACTTCTCTTTAAGGAGATTGTTAAATATTTCTATATTACGTCTTAAGCTTCTATCTATGCTCTCTTCAAATAAGATTTTTCTACTAGTTAGCTATGTAATCATTTATGGTTTCTAAAAGACATAATCCATCAGCTCTAAAATATTTTTCAGAATTGACTGATAGAGAGCATGCGATATTCGAGGCTGGAGTATCTCTTGGAGCAATCTTCCACCAGCTTGTAGGTATGCCTGTGAACTTAGGGAAGAAGGAAGAACTTGAGAGAGCTTTAAGCAATGCCTTCTGTACTCAGCCATTTAGAGCAGATATAGAGATAAAGATTAATGCTGAGAAAATTGCAAGAGGGTTAATTGAGCCATACAATTATGGTGTAATTACTCCAGAATCTCTTGATGTTAAAGTCATAGTAGAATATGGTGATGTAAAAGTTAAAGCAAGAATGAGGTGGATTGATGAGTTAGGTTACCCATTAATGTATATTGAAGATGTTACTTAAATGAGGGTAGCCTAACCCCTCTCTGCCCTTGATATCTCCCTTGGTATGGTTTCTCTACAGCAGATGAGAGCTTAGCGAAGACGACATGTAGGAATCTATCTCCTCGGTAAAGCTTTACTGGGAAGTCTCCGCCTACAAGCTCGATAGTTAGTTCTCCTTCAAAGTTTGCATCAATGATTGTTGGTGGGATCGTTAATCCAACTCTTGCGTAGCTGCTCCTCAGGTTTACGAAACCCATCAAGTCTACTGGAAGCTTGATATACTCAAGAGTATGGAGTAAGACGTGTTCATGAGGCCATATGATGAAGTCTTCTCCTTCTTCGATAGTATAGAATTCCTCGATCTTCTCTGTATTCCTAGTGTCTAGGGGCTTATCAGTTTTCTTCATTCTAGCAACCATCCTACCTATTCTAAGGTCTACACCATTCTCTCTAACTATAGATTCATCAAAAGGCTCTATTATCAGGCGGCCGCCCTTAATGTATGCCCAGAGGTCGAAATCACTTAAGATCAATTCTCACCACTTTCTAGGTAGGTTAACTCCTCTTTAAAACTATAGTTTATCATGGATGCATGATCAACTGGGCAGAGTATCTAGGTTATACGTATATAATATCCATATCTTTTACTACGTAGACTTTACATTCAGTATTTTTTCTAAGTTTGTCTTCAAGCTCTTTTTCTCTCCCTTCCCAAGCTGGATATAGATGATTTACAAGGAGCAGCTTAGGCTTCGTTCTTCTCCCAATCTCTATTAATTCTTCATCGGAAGTATGTTTTCCTAAGAGTAATTCTTTTGGGAATGAACATTCATGTATGAGGATGTCTACGCCTTCTGCAAGCTTTATCATCCTCTCATCGTAGATAGAGTCTCCAGAATAAGCTATGCTTACGTTATCTATTTCCAGCCTATATGCTAAACCATTATAATGCTCAACAGATACAGCATAAACTCTAAGGTTGCCTGATTCTTCTACGAGACCTTCTCCTACTTCGTGGATTCTAAGAAAATCTAGATTACCCATCATTTCTGAAAGATACCCGTATACACCTCCATGAGAACACAATTTATCTATAAAGCTTGATAGACCAGTTGGACCGTAGATGTTAAGAATTTGAGGGTTTTGGAGAGGACCACCAAGCTCATTAAACATCCTAATCTTTATCAATGCTGGAAGATCAAGTGTATGGTCTAAGTGGAAATGAGTTATAAATAATCTATCAATAGAATTGGGGTGAATATGCCTCCTCCTCAATTTCTCTATAGTTCCTGGTCCAATATCTAAGAGTATTCTACCCATAGAATACTCTATGAGAAATGATGTTGAGAATCTATTTTTTGTCGGAATTATTGAGCCTGACCCTAGAACTATTATCCTCAGAGTATTCACGCCCTCTTAGAGAGTATGTCAACCCAAGGATTATCCCTAAGATAGGAGGGGAGAGCCTCTTCACTACTATAGGTTGAAGCTTTACTCTTAACTACCTGGCTTATTCTTTCTTCACCGATTATAGAGGGCTTCGTTTTTTCCAGCTCACTAATCCTACTAGCTAGTATTCTCTGTTCTCTCTCTAATCTATCAAGTCTAGCTTCCATTTCTTCAAGGATCCTCGTAATCCTAGAGACCTCAGACCTTAGAAGTGCAATCTCATTGATGGGAGTATTCTGAGTATTTTTTCGAGTATCTTCTACTTTTTCTTTTCTATTATTGTTTAGTCTTGGAGGTATAATTTCTTCAGCTCCCATCATATCATAGATTATCAAGCCTACCCCATACTTAACTAAGACGCTTTCATCAATAATTTTTGAGTATCTTCTCGGTACTGCAAGAATTACGCCATCGTATTTATTTTGAAGTTTCAGGGTCTCAATTAAGGTTTCATGAACCATTGATCTTGAATTGCATGAATCTTCACTTAGAATATTTACAGCAATCTCTACTTTACCATCAGAAAGGATTAGTTGACTATCCACCTCCATTGATCCATTGTTTCTCGATATCTCATAGAAACCCTCATCTATTAGTAGGCTAGATATTATATCTTCTATTGTTGGTCTTCTACGCATAATTTAACCATCCCTCCATTCTCTCCCATCTCCACTTAAAATCATAGGGAACAGCATATCCGTAGACTATGCATCCTCTCCACACAGAGTATGTTGGTTCTCTAGCAACAGTTGCCTGGATATTCTCTATCCCCTTCTCTTTCAACATAATCCTTATCTTTTCATCTGAAGTAACGGCGACTCCTTCTAATCCTCTAGGTGTATTCCAGTTAAAGTTTCCACCTGACAAGATTATCTTAGAATATAGGTGGGGTTGAAGTTCAATAGAGCATTTCTCAACTGCTTGAATTATAGCTTCCGCCATATCTGTCATTCCATAGAAGTATGTATCTCCTATCTTGACATCACTTGGTCTAGGCATTCCTCTTTTGAAGTAGCTTTGAAAGATCTCATGCCCAGGATTGAAAACATATTCACCGATCAAAAATCTTGTCCAACTTTCATCTCCTAGGTCTATCTTAATCCTCGTACCTTCTATCCTTATCTCCCTTTTAACTTTGTCTGGATTCCTCCTTGCAAAATCTATAGCTTCTTCAAGCCGTCTAGGTAGGAGTCCTATCTGCTCTTTAACTCTTCTAACTAGTTTTTCTTCTTTAGCTAAGTCTCCATAACCAGTATCTTTGAGAATCTCCGAAGTTAAAATATTGGCTGCGCTTCCACCCCTATTGAGGGCTAAAACTGCATTTCTTATTGGGTACATCGAGATTGGGCATACCTGGGTATTTCCATGACCGCTTTCAACAACTACACATGTTGGAATCTTATGAGCAATAGCTACCGCTAGAGGTTGAGGGATTATCGTAGCAGCTCTAACAAGCATTCTTTCAGTATTTAGTTCTCCAAATATATCGAATAATTGTTCATACATGTATCTAGGAGCTACGACCGCTAAACTTGCAACAACATAGAATCCTCTAAAATCTGGGTCACTTGGAGCAAAGTTTTCAAGAGCATACCTAGTTAATTCTTTTGTTACTTGCCAAGCTTTCGCATCATTCCTCTCCACTATACCATTCCTCATGGGATACACCAGCCTTTCTGCAACATCTTCTCTTGATTCAAGGAATAATGGGAGTTCTTTTCCGACTACGATATCTCTACTTACACCCATCACTCTAGACATAATAGAGTTCTTTTCAGTAAAGTATCCTCTATTCTCTGTTACTTCAGGCACCTCACCGATCGTTATAGGACCATACTTAAAATCGCTTGTACCATAGTCTATCCCAAATACATGTGAACGTTTGTACTCTTCACTCAATTTTGGCTCACCTCATTTGTTAAGATTTTCCTAAAAAGCTTCGAGTAGATTTTTTCAATATAGCCAATATCTCTTAAACTAATTCTTTGACTTACTATAATCTTACCGACAGATGGGTATGCCTCAACTAGGATTTCAGAACCTCCAAGCTTCAACCTCTTTACTTCATTAGAGTTAGAATCCAAACCTAGTTCTCTAGCAACACTCTCTACATTGATATTCCTAAAACAATAGTAAACATCAATATACCAGCAATCGGTTAGTAAGCATTCAAGGAGTTTCTTAAAAGTCTCCACATTCGGGAAACCAGCCCTACTTTTTAATGATAATAGAATCTCCAATCTATCAATACTTTCTACAGTATACTCGATTTCTAATTCATCTTTTTTTACTACTCTTCTATCTATTTTTATCCACCCATTTGAAGATAGATTTGATGATATCCTTTCCCATCCTGCTGGTTCTTGATAGAACCTACATGCAAGTTTTATATCGGAAACAGGCTTGTCCAAGTTACTCCGTAAAATTAGTAAATTTACTAAGATATATTTCTTGGAGACTCCACTGAAAATGGGAAACACTAATTAATCGAAGACTTCCATAATGATCTCATGGTTAAAGTCTGGAGAAAAGCATCTTGGATAAGTATTAGAGAAGGGATTTCAACGATCCCGTTAAGCTATGATGATAATTGTCTCTTAATGATGTTTAACATTAAAGCTGGTGCCGAGGTACCTTTACATAGTCATCCCCAATCCCAGTATGGGCTAATTATTAAAGGAAGAGGATACTTTAAAACAAGAAAAGACAAGATAGAAGTTTCAGAAGGCGATTCATATTTTATCCCAGCTAATGAGGAACATGGATTCTACGCCATTGAAGAAGTATCAGTAATAGACGTGTTTGTACCACCCCGAACAGACTATATTAACCTAGCACGAAGACCAGACATAGAAACCTGATGCATACCCATCATTGAAAGAATAGACCTTGAGCACTCAATCTAGGTTAGCCTATTAATGAGAATTATGGGTCCCGCTACACTACTACAGCTGACTAGAGTATTTTCATCCTCTCAATATTAAGATAATAGATTGACAGATATCTTAAATAAGTGAAAAAATAAGGATTACCGAATTAAGTAAATGGAGACTTAATGATTTTAATCCTTTACTTTATTTAACTAGTCGATAGCTTACCGAGTCACTGGTGTTGAAGATCCAACTTAATTAATAGATTATCGAGTAGCACAGGTCAGCTTCAATGAAGAATGTAATCTATTTCAGTCTCTATACGGATTATAATTTATGCTTGGATCTCTAGAGAGTTCTAACTGTTTTGAATCAGTAGCGTTAAATAGATGGGAGAAGCTGGTAATGGGGGAGAGGAGATGCCTAGGGTTAAGAAGATCTCAGAAATTTTAGATATACTCCACCAGAAAGACCAGATCCGAAATATAGGTATAATTGCCCATGTAGACCATGGTAAGACTACTACGACTGATAGCTTACTCGCAGCTGCAGGTTTACTTTCTCCAACATTAGCTGGAAAAGCCTTAGCACTAGACTACCTAGAAGAAGAACAGCAAAGGCAGATGACTATCAAGGCTGCTAATATATCTCTCTACTATGAGATGGACAGTAAACCATACGTGATAAACTTGATAGATACTCCAGGTCACGTAGATTTTAGTGGTAGAGTAACTAGGGCGTTGAGAGCTATAGATGGAGCGGTAGTGGTCGTAGATGCTGTTGAAGGAGTAATGACGCAGACTGAAACTGTTATTAGGCAAGCTGTCCAAGAAAGAGTAAAGCCAGTATTATACATCAATAAGATCGATAGATTAATTAAAGAACTTAGACTTACTCCTGAGAAGATACAGGAAACCTTGGGGAGGATAGTCTTAGAAGTTAATAGGCTGATAGAGATGTATGCTGAGCCAGAGTATAGAGAAAAGTGGAAGGTAAGCTTTCAAGCGGGCAATGTAGCTATTGGTAGTGCGAAGGATAGATGGGGGTTCACGCTCCAGCAAGCTCAAAAGAAGGGAATAAAATTCTCAGATGTTCTAAAAGCTTTCACAAACAATGATATAGAATGGCTTAGGGAGAATACGCCTCTCCATGAAGCTATACTTGAGATGGTTGTAATGCATCACCCTCCACCGCATATTGCTCAGAAGTATAGGATACCGAAGATCTGGAAAGGAAATATAGAAGATGAAGTAGGAGAAGCAATGTTGAACTGTGATGAGAAAGGACCAGTAGTAATGGCTGTTACAGATGTAAAAGTTGATCCGCAAGCTGGAGTAGTGGCCACTGGAAGGCTATTCAGTGGAACTGTAAATGAGGGAGACTACATACTAATAGTTGGAAGAAACATTAAGAAGAGGATTCAGCAGGTTACGGTTTACATGGGTCCAAATAGAGAGATTGTTGGAACTCTACCCGCAGGGAATATTCCCGCACTCCTCGGTATAGAAGAAGCTAGAGCGGGGGATACTTTAGCAACTATTGAAACTATACCTTTTGAATCTTTAAAGTATGTATCTGAACCAGTTGTTACAATATCTGTTGAACCTAAGCATAGTAGAGACCTCCCAAAGCTAGTAGACTTCTTGAATAAGCTTAGCATTGAAGACCCCACCCTTGTAACTACTGTAAGACCTGAAACAGGCGAATACCTGATAAGCGGTATGGGTACACTTCATCTAGAGATTGCTTTAACATGGATAGCTAAAGCTGGCCTTGAAGTAGTAGCTAGTAAACCGATAATCCTCTACAGAGAAACCATTACCCAAAAAGGTAGAGTATTTGAAGGGAAATCCCCCAATAGGCATAATAGAATCTATATTCAAGTTGAGCCGCTTGAAGAAGAGATTATAGAGCTTATTAGAAGAGGAGAGTTATTCGATGAGATGGATAGAAAACAGATAGCTAAGATACTTAGAGACTATGGATGGGATGCAGATATGGCAAGAGGTGTCTGGGCGATTGATCCTAGAGGGAACATCCTTGTTGACATGACTAAGGGTGCACAATACCTTCAAGAAAGTAAGATGATGATTATTGGAGGATTCCAGAGGGTTGTACAGGAAGGCCCATTAGCTGGAGAGAATATGCGTGGTATAAAAGCTATATTGGTAAATGTTGAACTACATGAAGACCCTGTTCATAGAGGATATGCTCAGATAGCTCCAGCAACTTGGAGAAGCATGTATGCAAGCATATTAAGTGCAAACCCAATACTTCTTGAACCAGTTTTAAAGATTGAAGCTAAAGTTCCACCAGACTTAATGGGTGCAGTGACAAGCGTTGTAACATCTAAGAGAGGTAGAATCCTACAGATTACTCAACAAGAATATATAACGGTGGTCTCTGGAGAGATCCCCGCCGCTGAGACCTTTGATTTAAGCGAGGTCATGCGTGGAGCAACAATGGGTAAAGCATTCTGGGCAACAGAATTCTATGCTTGGAAGCCCGTGCCTTCATCAATAAGAGATAAAGTCATAGAAGAGATAAGAAAAAGAAAGGGGCTCCCATTAAGCATACCGAAGATATCAGATTTCGTAGAAGAAGAATAAAGCAGAGCGGGTATTCTAGAAAACTTTTAATAATAATCGCAATCAATAATATTACGTGCGTAGGAGTATGTATTCTCAGAAAAGTATTAAAGGCATCTCTAGGGTAGTCGCCATACTTGTTGCAGTAATCATAATCCTTGCTGCTGTAGCAGCTGTCGAGCCATTTTTAATTCCTGCTAGAGAAATCACAGTTACTAGTACATACACTACGACTATAATGGGAGTTGCGAGAGATGTAGTTTGGGAGAATATTCAAAAGAGGGGGACAATAATCGTTGGGACATCTCCAGACTGGCCTCCATTCGAGTTCTTAGACCCTAAAACAGGAAAATTGACAGGCTTTGAAGTAGAATTAATGGAATTGATTGCTGAGAGACTTGGATTAAAAGTAGATTGGAAAACAATGGATTTCGCAACGATTATAGTAGCAGTTGAGCATAAAGACATAGACTTGGGTGTTAGCGGTTTCTCAGTAACCCCTGAAAGACTTGAAGTAGTCCAGTACACTCTATATCACACTATAACTGAGTCACAGTTAATAATGCTGAAGGATAAGGCTGAGAAGCTAGGAATAACTAGACTTGACAAACTAGAACAAGTTGCAGATTACAAGTTGGTTGTAGGTACGGGGTCTGGAACAACTCAAGAAGCAGAGTTAATGGATCTAGTTAAGAGGGGTGTAATTCCTTCAGAGGCTGCCAGGTCTTATGATGATTTTGGTGTAGCTCTAGAAGACTTGAAGCTAGGTAGGATTGATGCACTCTATGCAGAGACACCTGTAACTACTTGGTGGATAATGACTGAAAAGACACCTTTAGTCGTTGTCTTCAGTAAACCTTACTGGCCAGTCGCATTTATAGCTCATAAAGACTCAGACGAGCTTGTATCGAAAATAAATGGGGTACTTGCTCAATTAATAGTCGAGGGTAAAGTTGCTGAACTATACAAGAAGTGGACTACACCTCCAAGCTAGATAACCTGATAGATAACCATGACACCCCTAGAACAAATAATATTCCTGCTGAAAGCAGTCCCAGTAACCCTAGCAATATCCTTCCTATCTTTTTTACTCGGTCTAGGTCTAGGAGTTTCTCTAGCATTTATGAGAATATATGGTGTAGCTCCTCTAAGATATTTCTCAGATAGTTATGAGAAGTTTTTTAGGTCTGTCCCAGTCCTCGCAGTAATGCTACTTTTATATTTTGGTATTGGGCCTTTAGCCCCGATCTTTAAAGACCCATTCTTCACTTCTGTAATCTCCTTAGGAATGGTTAGTGGAGCAAATCAATCCCAGATCTTTAGGAGTGCTATTGGCAGTGTAGGTAGAACACAGATGCTTGCAGCTATATCTATTGGTTTAACACAATTAAAAGCAATGAGATATGTTATCCTACCACAAGCATTATTTCTAGCCGTACCAGGATTAGGTAGTGAGATTGCATTACTAATAAAAGATTCAGCATACTCATTCATCATCGGAGTGATAGAATTAATGAAGCATACAGATATTCTCAGAGCATCACAGAGATCATTAATCCTCCCTTACATCTCTTCTGCAATAATATATGTAGTCATGACTTTCCCAGTCGCTACTTACCTAGATAAGTGGGGCAGCCGTAAGAAGAGGGAGCTGGGGTTATGACAAGCATACTGGAATGCCGAGGCTTAACAAAAGTTTATGGAAAAGTTATAGCAGTAAATAATGTTTCTCTAGGAATAGGTAGAGGTGAGACGAAAGTAATTTTTGGTCCAAGTGGTTCTGGGAAATCAACATTATTGAGGTGTCTAGGTTTACTTGAGAAGCCTACGAAGGGTTCAATATACTTTAATGGAGTAGACGTATACGCTTCTAAGCAGGACTTAAATAAACTTAGAGCTAGAATAGGGTTCGTCTTCCAAGACCCTTCACTCTTTCGGCATTTAACAGCTCTGGGAAATGTAATGCTAGGCTTAAAACATGTATTAGGTTTATCAGATGCTGAAGCAAGAAGAAAAGCTTATGAAGCATTGAAGCTCGTCAAGATGGAAGATTGGGCTAACTATTATCCAGCCCAGCTTTCTGGAGGTCAACAACAGAGAGTTGGGATTGCTAGAGCAATCTCTATGGATCCAGAAGTAGTACTTTTTGATGAGCCTACGGCTGCTCTAGATGTTGAGTTGAAATGGGAGGTTATAGCTGTAATGAGGGATCTTGCAGAGAGAGGTACAACAATGCTTGTAGCAACCCATGAGCTCCGCTTTGCAAGGGAAGTCGCAGATGAAATGATATTCATGGACCAGGGTCAAATAATAGAAGCTGGTTCTCCAGACCACTTCTTTACATCTCCAAATACTGAGAGAGCTAGGAAATTCATGGCCAAGATATTAGGGTGAGACATTAATAGATGTTATTCTTACTTAATTATTCAACTTTCATAATAAGTGGTTTCCTCATAACAGTAGAGGTAACTCTCATTGGTGTTGGATTAGGATTAATTCTAGGTATCCTAGCAGCATTAGGAGATATTTTCGGAGGTAGGATCGTTAAGATAATCGTAAATGTTTATGTTGAATTCTTTAGAGGTTCACCATTAATCGTTCAGCTCTTCATATTCTACTTCACGATCCCAATGATAACCGGTGTTAGTATGGATGTTATGGTGACAGCAATATTGACTTTAGCATTGAATAGTGGAGCTTACCAGAAAGGATACTTGAAAGGTGCTATGGAAGCAGTCTTCAAAGACCAGTTAATGGCTGCTCTATCACTCGGGCTGCCTATGTGGAAGATCTTCCTGTATGTTGTTATCCCACAAGCATTAAGGATCGTTATACCTGCATGGTCAAACGAGCTTGCATCAATGGGTAAAAGTACAACAGCTCTAATAGTTATAGGTGTTAGAGAATTCCTGAATACAGGGATATCTATTACAGCTCAAACTTTTAGACCTCTTGAAACTTATGCTTTCATAACTATAACGTATTTCATCTGGATATACTCGATGTTGAAAGCCCTAGATATACTATACAACAAGGTAAAGATTCCAGGTTTAGAGCCCATCATATGAATTCTATGAAGAATCTTCTTTCTCAGATACATCAGATTGCTCTATCTTGCTTCTAGCTATAATACTAATTCTTCCTGCAATCTTCTCAGCGATCTCAATGAATGCTTTACTGGCTGGAGAATCTGGGTCTCTAATAATTACTGGTCTGCCAAGGTCGCCACTCTCTCTAACTTCTGGACATAAAGGTACCTCACCAAGATATGGGATCCCAAGTTCCCGGCATATCTTATATACGTTCCCAGACCCGAAAATCTCTATTCTAGAACCACAGTTTGGGCAGACAAAATAACTCATATTCTCTACTATGCCTACTACTTCAACGTTGAGCTTCTGGAACATTCTTAAAGCTTTCAATGCAATTCTCAAAGCTGCATCTTGAGGAGTAGTAACAATAACTACTCCTGTAAGAGGAATTGCTTGAGCAAGGCTAAGTGAAGCATCTCCAGTACCTGGTGGAAGGTCGACGATTAAGTAGTCTATATCAGCCCAATCTACTTGATTTAACATTTCTTCTATCGCTTTCCCTACTAGTGGCCCCCTCCATATTATTGGTGCTTCTTCTGGTGCGAGAAGCCCTATAGACATAACTTTAATACCCATATATGATAATGCAGGCTCAACTCTATCACCACCTACGTAGAAGGGTGGGCGTATTATATCAAGCATCTTAGGTATAGTTGGTCCATAGATATCTGCATCAAGCAATCCTACACTAGCTTTCCTCAATGCTAATGCTAAAGCTAAATTCACAGCTATAGTCGATTTCCCTACACCACCCTTACCACTAGCAATCGCAATTATATTCTTCACACCTGGTATACTCTTTTGACTTGGATAAGGAAGAACTCTAGAGGAAACCTTTATCTTAACCTCTTTAACACCATTTAACTTCTCAACAACTTCCCTAGCATTCTTCTCCAAGAGACTCCTAAGGGGACATGCAGGAGTTGTAAGCTCAAGAATAAAAGATACAACTCCATCTGCCTCAATCTTCAAATCCTTAACCATACCTAGACTCACAATATCTTTCCCAAGCTCCGGGTCCACAACAGCCTTCAATGCTTCTAAAACATCCCTCTCAGAAACCACTGTACATCATCAACCAAATACTTACACTCTAATAAATACATTATCTGGTAACAAATTTTTGTATAGAAGAAATGTCGTGTACCGTAAAAGGTAAACCGTAAACCATCTACACTTCTTTATAGGTTTACATATGCCTAATTCAACATATAATGAAATAAAGTTCCAAGTGTACGAAACACCAACCGATTTGTCTCTAGCTAAAAGGTCATCCCTGTTTTCCTGCCTACTTATCGTAAGCATTTTATATATTTGAAGTATCTGTTGATGGGTTTATATTGTTTAATCCTGTTTTTAATGGATTAATTTGGCTGGTTATAATCCACTAAGAGGCGGATTGCAATTTCTGCGGGATTAGGATGGGTAAAAGTTTAATCTTAGATGTTTTACCTTATACCTATGAGCATTCGGAACAGGAGAAAGAAAAATAATGAGGGTATGGTGAAGAGGAAGAAATCGGTAAATAAGAGTTCGATAGTTTCAAAGAGAGTAGATGAGAGGTTTTGGAGGCTTGCTATTGAGAGTGCAAGGAGGCAGCCTAGATTAGCTTTTTATTCTCCTATTGCAAGCGCTGTTTTAAATTATTGGAAGAATATTATTCCAAGATTTAGTATGAGTGATTTGCTTGCAAAGATTATTGAGAAGGAGATTGCATCTAGGTGGCCACAGTTATATGATAGAGCTAGGAAATCTCTTAGTGTGAAGAAGGGCGGGAAGTAGATATGAAGCCTATAGTCTATGTTACTAGGACTATTCCTGAAGTAGCATTAGCATTACTTAGACAGTATTGTGAAGTAATTTATCGAGATGAGGTTCCACCCCCAAGTAGAGAAGAGATACTGAGAAGTGTAGAGAATGTTGATGCAATTTATTGTACACTTAATGAAAGAATGGATAAAGAAATCATGGATACCTCACCTAGATTAAAAGTTATTGGGACTATGAGTGTAGGTGTAGACCATATAGACGTAGAATATGCAACAAGCAGGGGCATATACATTGTATACACACCTGGGGTCCTTACAGAGACGACAGCTGATCTAGCTTTTGCTTTAATGCTAGCAACTGCTAGAAGAGTCGTTGAAGGCGATAGGATGATTAGAGAAGGTAGGTGGAAGCTAGCTTGGGCTCCTACCATGATGCTTGGATACGATGTGCATGGTAAGAAGCTTGGGATAATAGGTCTGGGAAGGATAGGAGCAGCTGTAGCTAGGAGAGCTAAGGGCTTCAATATGAAGATCTACTATTACGATATTATGCGTAGAAGAGAACTAGAAGATGAGCTTGGAGTAGAATACATGGAGCTACCTCAACTCTTAAAAGAATCAGACTTTATCTCAATCCACGTCCCACTAACAGCTGAGACTAAACACTTAATTAGTGAGAAAGAACTTAGAATGATGAAGCCGACGGCTATCTTAATTAACACTTCCCGTGGACCTGTAGTTGATGAAAAAGCTTTAGTGAAAGCATTGAGAGAAGGATGGATTGCAGGAGCTGGGTTAGATGTCTTCGAGCTTGAGCCTCTCCCAGCTGATAGCCCATTAATAGAGCTTCCAAATGTTGTTCTTACACCACATATAGGTAGTGCATCATATGATACGAGGAATAGAATGGCAGAATATGCTGCTGAAGGGATAATCAAGGTTTTGAAAGGCGAGGAACCTGAGAACCTCTATAATCGGGAAGTAGTTAAAATAAGACCACTACATTCTGTTAAAATGATATAAGATGGTAGACTTGTTGAAATTAGCTGAAGAAGCTCTTACAGTAGTGAGAGATGTAGTTCAAGAATCTATAAAGTGTGGTTGGGGGCTTAAGCCTAAGAGTATAGGAGCATATGGAGATAGGTCTTATGCATTCGACTTGGTTGCAGAAAGAACGATAATGAACATAATTACCGATAAACTAAAAAGTGTAGCAGTAATCTCAGAAGAACTAGGGATAACAGGCTCGGGTAATCCTGACTACTACGTCTTAATAGACCCAGTTGATGGAAGTAGAAATGCTTATAGAGGTATACCGATCTATTCGACTACGCTAGTTATTTCTAAGAGTATGAGTTCTAGAGATATAATCGTAGGAGGCGTAGTAGATCACGTAAGTGGAGATATATACTTAGGTGAAAGAGACGGCTCAGTAGTAGCATCTGGGGGAAAACCTAAACTCACAAATGTGCGTTCACTGAAAGATTCATACTTAATTGTTAGTATGTGGTCTATTAGGGATGAGAGATACAGGAAGTGGACTGAAAAGATAATATGTAATTCTGGTTTCTCATCTTTTCTAGCATCAACAGCTTTAGAGATATGCTATATTATAGCTGGCCGGGTAGATGGATATGTCTGTCTAGGACCATACTTGAGACCATTTGATTTTCTTGCACCTATATTCTTATTAAAGCTAGCAGGAGGAACATATAAAATACTTACTGTAGACGGAGTAATTGATGAGGTAGACCTTTCAGCTGGTAGAAACTTTGGGGTTATAGCAGCACCTAATGAAGAATTAGCATCAGAGATACTTAATCTTAGAGAAGATCACTAAACTTAATTACTCCGCATGGTATGATGATCTTAGATGGATGAATGGTTACAGTTAGAACGTATATTGATGATGTAGATAGACTGAGGAAGAGTGGCTACCGGATTGTTGGTCGACACTCTGCTGTTAAGATATGCCACTGGACTAAGAATGTTCTTAGAGGTGGGAAACACTGCTATAAGAGCTGGTATGGTGTAGAGAGCCATAGATGTCTCCAGATGACTCCAAGCCTACAGTACTGTAACATGATGTGTATTTTTTGCTGGAGATTCCACACTATTAATAGAATTGCTCCATACGAGGGAGAATGGGATTATCCAGAAGAAATATTTGATAAACTTATCTTAGAACAGAGGCAGCTTCTTTCAGGATTTAAGGGGAATCCAGCTGTTGATAAAAAACTATTCAAGGAGGCTTTAGAACCAAATAATATTGCTATCTCCTTAGATGGTGAACCGACACTGTATCCATACTTGGCTGATTTAATCAAGCTCGCCCATAATCGTGGTATGACAACCTTCCTTGTAACTAATGCGACAATGCCTGAGAAATTGAAAAAATTAATCGATGAAGATGCTCAACCAACAAACCTCTACATTAGCCTATATGGTCCAGACCTTGAAACACATATTAGAACATGTAGACCTCTCATACGTAATAGCTGGGTTAGACTTAATGAGAGTTTACGTTTAATGCCTAGCTTTGATAAATCTAGGAAAGTAATAAGGCTGACTCTTGTTAAGGGATACAATATGAAGGATGTTGAGAAGTATGCTGAACTCATAAAAATTGCGAGACCAGATTATGTAGAATGTAAAGCATACATGCATGTAGGAGAAAGTCAGAAGAGGCTTCCAAGAGAAGCTATGCCAAGCATGAACGATATAGTAGATTTCTCTAGAAAACTATCTACATTAATAAATTATAAAATCGTCTCCAATGATGTTGCGAGCCGTGTATCATTATTAGCCGATGAATCTTCATTATACTATTTACTAGATTCCGATAGAATAGCTAGGAGAAACCATCCTACTCTTCTCTAAAGTATTTTTTCAATCTATCATATGTTTCATGAGGTAGTTCTGGCATTATTTTTGTCTGAGATATTATAGGCATGAAGTTTGTATCTCCAACCCATCTAGGAACTATATGGAGGTGTATATGGTCTTCTATACCAGCTCCCGCAGCTCTACCTATATTTACTCCAATATTCAATCCACTAGGTCTATACTCTCTCTTAAGTATCTTAACACTTAAGACTGTTAATCTCATCAACTCATTCAATTCTTCTTCACTCAACCCTTCTAACTCTCCAATATGCCTATATGGTGCAATCATCAAGTGCCCAGTGTTATATGGATACTTATTCAAGATAATGAAGCAGCTCCTACCTCTATACAGGATAAGATTTTCTCTATCCTTATTCTGCTGGACTCCTTTACAGAAGATGCAACTATTATCTCCTCTCTCTTCAAAACGTCTAATATACTTCATCCTCCAAGGTGCCCATAGAATCTTCATAACCCTTATAACCCTTTCATAAGCCAGTTAAATCTTTTTCTTTGAAGGTTTACCAGGGCCATAATATCTAGATTTAAGAATAAGCAGGTAGATATTACTTTTATGCCTTCTGAGATAAAGCAAGTAGATGTTTCCGGTAAACCTCTAGTTAAGAGAACTGCTGTTGCTAGAGGATTCATAAAACTCCGACGAGAAACTGTCGAAAGGATAAGGTTAGGGGGTATTGAGAAGGGGGACCCGTTACAGCTTGCTAGGTTAGCGGGAATAAATTCTGTTAAACTTACATCTCTACTTCTCCCTCTATGCCATCCATTAAGGCTTGACTATGTAGAAGTAAATCCGAAGATTAATGATCAAGGTGTAGAAGTTGAGGTTTTAGTTGAAGCTATGGAGAGAACTGGGGTTGAGATGGAAGCATTAACTGCAGTATGTATAGCTCTACTTAATATATGGGATGCAGTGAAAAAGTACGAAAAAACAGTTGACGGACAGTATCCAGATACTGTAATCACCGATATAAGAGTTGTTAGAAAAGTGAAGAATGATGCAGTCAGTTAAACCCTATGAAGAACATAGGCATAGAAGTCCTCGGAGACTAAGATTCATGCTATATACTGTTAGTTCTTCAAGGTATAGATTAAAGATTGAAAGAAAACCCTTCACAGATGAAACAATGGGTATAGCTATTAAACTGATTAATGAGAAGAATCATGAAATAATTGAAACCGATGTCATAGATGATGATATCGATATGATTAGAGAAATTCTCAAGAGCGCTGTTAAGAAGGAAGTAGATGTAATAGTCTTCATGGGGGGAACGGGGCTAGCTAGTAGAGATGTAACTATTGAGGCGGTTAAGCCATTACTTGATAAAGAAGCTGAAGGTTTCGGGGAGATATTTAGACTTGAGAGTTACAAAGAGATAGGTGCAGCTGCAGCTTTGACAAGAGCAATGGCAGGTGTTTATGCTGGGAAAGTTGTAATATGTCTTCCAGGGTCTCCTAGTGGGGTAGAGCTTGCATTAAAGATATTTCTTGATGAGCTTCCTCATTTCGTCTACTTAGCAAAATCATGAATCGTGGCTACCGATCTTACTGTTAAACTATGATTTTGTCTATTAACTACGTGGCTAAAATAGTGTTTTATTTTGCTTCTAAGGGTATTGCAACTCTTATTAATGATTCTTCCCCTCTCATTACATGATAGCTTGGAGATTTAACCTTATTATCTTTAATATAGACATGACCATGGGTTATTAGCTGCCTTGCTTGGTGTATACTTTTAGCATATCCAAGTTTGAATACTATCGTTTGAAGTCTTCTTTCTAAGATGTCTCTAACGTTTAATTTCAATATATCATCTGCAGTTGCATTCTCATCTACAAGCCCCATCTTATACAATCTTTGTATAAGCCTACTCTCTTCTTGAACCCTCTTCTCACCTGTGAGAACGAATAGAGACCTCGCTTGCGCTCTAATCTTTCTAAGTATAGTTTCCGCTCTCCAAAGTTCCCTCTTATTCCTTAGACCATATTCTCCGAGAAGCTGGAGCTCCATTGATAATCTATCCGACTTCCATGGATGACCAGGTGTTTCATACTGTTTTCTAGGTCTCTTCGGGTCTCCCATACTGGATAGAATAACATCTAGGCTTCCTTATTAACCGTTACATATTCTCTAGTTAAGCTATCCATTAGAATATTCTCATTGATATTTTCTCTTTATTCAGCATTTGCAAGCATACCCGTGAAATTACAGAATCATTAAATATCAATAGGCTAATGATACAATTACAGCATGGATGAACAGATTGAAAAGTATTTTAAATATACTTCACCAGATGAAGCATTGGAAAGAATTCTGAAGAATTCAAGGCTGTCCCCAAGGGTTATTGATGTTAGTGTTCATGAATCGTTAGGCTACGTTCTAGCCGAAGATATTGTTTCAACCATTCCTATACCGATAGACAATATTGCGCATTTTGATGGATACGCTGTTAGAAGCTCTGACACATTGAAAGCATCCACAATCAATCCATTAAGATTAAAAGTTGTAGGAAGAATAGATTCGATCAGAGAGCATAATCTAGACATTAAAGATGGAGAAACTGTTTATGTTGTAACGGGAGCTAAAATACCAAAAAATGCTGATGCTGTAATACCAGTTGAGAGGGTTAGGCTACTCGGAGAATATATAGAGATTCTAGAACCTGTTAAGAGAGGGGAACACGTAACATTTAGAGGAGCAGATATAGATGGTGGAGAGATTATTCAGAAGAAAGGAGATATTGTCAGACCTCAAACCATAAAGTATCTACTGGATACTGGAAGATATAGAGTTAAAGTTTACGATAAACCTAGAGTTGCATTAATAGGTATTGGGGATGAATTAACATCAAATATTGAGGAAGCTAATGGGAAAAAGCTTGAAACATCTTCGATAATGGTCTCTTACTATGTAAAAGAATTCGGTGGGGTTCCGATAAGATTTGAGGCAGTTCCAGATTCACCTAGCCAGATAATCAAGACTGTCAAGAACTCTCTTAGAGAAAACGATATATGTGTAACTATTGGAGGCGTCTCACTTGGAGTTAGAGATCTATGTTGGACGACATTATCTAAGCTACCTGAGAGTATGCCTATAGCTAGGGGGTTAAAAGTGCAGCCAGGTCGAGCAACCAGCGTAGTTCTAATAGATGGAAAACCAGTAATAATGCTTCCAGGACACATTCAATCTACTATATCTGGAACAATAAACATACTGGTTCCACTGATATCTTGTATGCAGGGTTTACCGATCAAAGATTTATTCCCAAGGGTGCGTGCAGAAATAGTTGAAGACTTAACTGTTAGAGAATACATTTCGTTTACAAGAATCCGTTTTGTTAAGCTAGCTAAGAATAGGGATGGATTTATCGCTAAACCTATTCTTGGAGATTCATCTATGATTAGACCACTAATATCATGTAATGGCTTCATAAAGATTCCTGAGAAAATAGAGAAGATTAGTAGAGGAAGTAAATTGGACGTGTATCTATTATCCTGGTCAGAACTACTCTATCTATTCTCAAAGTATAATGAGTAGAGAGGTCCATCTTAAATTAAGATAAATATAGTAGCAAGATAGATTATGGAGTATGCCTTACATTAAGAAAGAGTATAGAGAGAAGTTAGACCCTATGATTGATGCTTTAATAGGTGAGCTTAGGAAAGCTCCAATCGAAGAACTTGATGGACAAGTCAATTATGTTATCTTTAGACTCCTCCTCCACCTATATCCTCCTAGATACTTTAATTATAATAGAGCGATTGGTGTACTCTCTTGTGTAATCCAGGAATTCTATAGGAGGCATGTTGCACCATACGAAGACAAGAAAATATCTGAGACAGGTGATATCACATAGCTTTAGAGGTTTTAGATAACTGTCTATTATAAGGCTAGCCATTATAGTGCTTCATACATACTGAAAAAAGTAATCCTAGCTTCTAGAATGGATAGTTCAGGAAAAACAAATACTCACATCTAGGGTTTAGCAATCATATGGAAAAGCGCGCATAAAAAACTAAAGTGCTGAACGTTAGAGGCCTTTTCTGATTTATACCATCAATAGCTCTAGATGAACCATGCATACCGATGAGTCTGGTGAGACCTCAAAACGTTAAGCTACTAAACTTAATCTTAGGGTATTCTACTGGAAGCTGTAGTTTTTTCTTCTCCTCCTCTTTTGCTTCTTCTCCTTTTCTACTTTTTCAGCTAATTCCCCTAGGATTTCTTCAGGTTTTTCACCACTCTCTTTTAGTTTTTCAATTATATCTTCAAGGGTTACTACGGGTCCCTTTTTAACTTCTCTCTCTTTGATAGTTTCATCTATGCTTCTTCTACGTGGGGTCGGCTCTAGAGGTATAGGTATCTCAATTGGTATTTCTCTTGGTTTTCGAAGCCTCCTAATAATAGCGAGGGTGGTTAGAGAAGCTCCAGCTATAATCGTAATTGTGACCAGTTGGATTGATGTCTGTGAGAGAGGTATTGTTATATAGATTGGGCTTGAAGTCTTCATGTTTACATTCTTCACTA
>Ga0272445_1000546_pt1 | contig 34656 bp, 47 predicted proteins | sample YNPCB0031_FD_194404 | JGI IMG/M metagenome (GOLD analysis project Ga0272445, IMG submission 194404) | Hot spring sediment microbial communities from Yellowstone National Park, WY, United States - YNP-CB-003-1 | ecosystem: Environmental > Aquatic > Thermal springs > Hot (42-90C) > Sediment... | reverse complement strand
CCCCCAGCGGGGGCTGGCGCCGCCCCCAATGTCCCTCTTTCCATTCAAAAACCCTTTGCCGAAAATTGGCATAAGGTCACGAGGAGGGCGCCGAAGGGACACGCCACATGGGTGTACGATCCCCCCTCACCCCGACCCTCTCCCCCCTTGAGAAGGGGGGAGAGGGTGGAGGGAGTGGGGGGATGTAATACCAAGTTTTCTGTAGAGGGTTTCCGAATGGTAAGAGGGACATTTTGAGCGCCCCCGCCCTGTGGGGCGGGGGCGCTGGGGGCAGCTACCGCCTAAAAAGAAAGTCTGTGCCAGGAAATGGATATAAGCCCCCCCCTTGCATTGGAGAAAATGTTGTACCTTTGTGATGCCCGCTTAGCTCAGCGGTTAGAGCATCTGGCTGTTAACCAGAGGGTCGCAGGTTCGAATCCTGCAGCGGGCGCTTTCTCCAGCGCATCCAGCCATAAGCACCTCCACTGAGAAGTACATACCCCAAAGCGGATAAGGGGATAGCGGCGATCAATGGAAAGAGATACAGACTCAATCCTGTCCAAAGGGTTACACCCACAAGCCCGGGAAGGACAAGTAGAGGTTTCTTCAAGGATAGGAAGGGCCATCGGCTCACCATGAGAAGCCCTATTAAGACTACGAGCCCACTCCACACCACGGGATGAAGCCAGAGCCCTTTCGGCTCTGCGTAGACCCACACCGCCCAAAAAAGCCCCTGAAACGGCGTCGGCATCCCCGAAAAGAACGGACTTCCCTCCGCCTCACTCTCTACATTAAAGCGCGCTAATCGCCATGCCGCCATCAAAGGCAAACTAAAAGGAACGACCACCATCACATACCGCGCTTCAGGATGGTAGGGCAAATCCGCCAAAAGCGGCTTGATATAGTGATAGAGGGCAAAGGCAGGCACAACCCCGAAAGTAACCAGGTCAGCCAGCGAGTCCAGCTCTTTGCCTAAGGCGGAGGGGCTCCTCAAAAGGCGCGCTAAGGCTCCATCCACCACATCACACAAAGCCCCCACCGCCATAGCGACAAGCATGGGCCCCCAAGACCGTTGATAAGCATAGACCAAAGCAATCAAGCCAGAAAGTAAGTTTCCCAACGTAAAAAGGTCAGGTAGTCTCAACCGCCCCATAAAGGCCTCGCTGGTAAATGTAGCTTTCTACCGCTTCGGGCACTAAGAATCGTATGGACTTCCGATTTTTCAGGTAGGTTCGCACTTGGGTGGCGGAGAGATCTATGCGAGGAGCCCGGGAGAAAAAGAGCGCATTTTGGGGTAAGTGAGTGGGGACATAGTCTCCCCGTGGGTATATCCAGAGGGTATAGTGGCTCATAAGGGTAGAGCCTTCTTTCCATGTGGGGAGGGTAGCGAAGGTATCAGCACCTAGCAGAAGGCACCATTCATAGGTGGGATACTGGTTTTGAAGGTGTCGGAGGGTATCAATCGTGTAGGAGGGGCGCGGAAGGAAAAACTCTATGTCGGAGGCGTGGAGGCGGCTTTCGCTCTGGATGGCGAGCCGGGTCATCACTAGGCGGTCTTGGGCAGGCGCCAGGTCTTCGGGGGATTTGTGGGGGTTTTGCGGAGAAACGATGAGCCATATCTGGTGCAGGGGCGTCTCATTGAGCCAATAGCGCAAAACCATGAGATGCCCCTGGTGAATGGGATTGAAAGAACCAAAGAAGAGACCAATCATCATAGGTAGCGCCGAAGGTGATAAACGAGGCGAGCCACAGCCTTGTCAATGTCTTCGTTGTAGAGGATGGCAGAAAAATGGAAGGCTTCGGCGATTTCGGTTTCCGCGGCCTGCAGACGATTTTGGAGCTCTTCCTCGGAGAGGCCCCCTCGCTGACGAAGCCGCTCTTCTAACACTGCAAGCGAGGGCGGCAAAATAAACACGGAAAAGACCTTTCCCTCCAAGGCTTTGGTCAGGGTTTTAGTGCCTTTGACATCCTTGATGAAGAGGGGGACTTTGCCTTCTCGGAGGGGGCGTCGCACCTCCTCCCATAAGGTTCCGTAACGATAGCCGCTGTAAAGCTTTTCCCACTCCAAAAAGTCGCCAGCTAAAAGACGGGCGTCAAATTCCGCCTCGGAAAGGAAGTAGTAATCCCGGCCATGCACTTCCCCTGGGCGCGGCGGACGGGTAGTAGCCGAAAGCGAGAGCGTAAGCTGGGGAAGGGCCCTCAAAAGCCGCTGAGCAATCGTAGTTTTGCCAGAGCCGCTCGGACCCGTCAAAATTACTGCCTGCATCCTCGCAAAGGTAGAATGGGAACCCCCATAACCCCTCATCCACTTATACCAATTCCGGGCAAAGGGTTTCTGAATGTAGGAGGGTAGAGTTAGGTGTGGCTGCCGCTCCCCCCTCAGGCGGGCATGCCCACCTCCTCCTCACATTGAGAAGGCCTTTGACTTAAAGTGGTATAAGGTCACGAGGAGGGCCCCGAAGGGGCAGGGTACATGGGTGTCCGATCCCCCTTCACCCCGACCCTTTCCCCCCTTGAGAAGGGGGGAGAGGGTATAGGGAGTGGGGGGATGTAATACCAACGAATGGTAAAGAGGGACATTTTGAGCGCCCCCGCCCCACAGAGCGGGTGCGCTGGGGGCTGGTACCGCCTAAAAAGAAAGTCTGTGCTAGGAAATAGTATTACCTGCACACACCAGAGAAGGTACCAATCTCCTTCACCCCCATGCCAGCCTGTGCCTATATGGGGTTTTAGCGAAGAAGTAAGCGAAACTACGTCAAGGCATTCAGATTAAGCTCTTTTGTGGATACGAGTAGCATTTCAGGCTGGCAGTACTTATGGTGCGCTCCCCATGAGCTCATCCCCCGAAATACCCCCAGCTTATCCCGAGGTAGGAATGGCTTTTTCTAAATTTTCTCGCGGTCTGGCCAAAGGAAGGCTGGTCAAGTACCCCCGTAAAGGCCAGCCAGCAGGACAGGTGTAAATTCCATGCCAGAGTTTGCTTTCCCTTCCTACGCACATCACCTTAGGGAAAAAGTCTTGTCTGTGCCAAAAAGCGCTTATCTTTGCTCTGTATGTACACGGACTACTTAGCCCAGAGTCAGGTTCTTTTGGAGGCGGGGCTTTTACAGGAGGCGCTTACGCCGCTCAATGTGGGGATTGCGTTGTATCCGCAGGAGCCTGAGCTGTGGTTTGCCAAGTACAAGATTCTCAAGGCGCTGGGCTCACCCGAGGCGTGGCATGCCCTTACGGAGTGTCGGCGTTGGGGGCCTGACTTTCTACCTGCTCTGACGGCCGCTTATGAGGAGCTATTGCAACAGCGGCGCCTGCGAGAAGCCTATCAGCTTTTAGAGACTATCTTACAAAAATCCCCGGACAATCCCCGCTGGTGGGTACATAAGGCTTTCTGGGCACTTCATTTTGGGGATAATGCTGCGGCTGAGGAAGCCTTGCAAAAAGCCAGCGAGCTACCTTATCAGCCGCCCGAAGTGCTCTTTTACCGGGCCCTCTTCTTAGCCCGCTTAGGAAAAACCGACGAGGCTCGCCACCTCTTAGAAAAATGTCTCCAAGAAGACCCCTCTCTTCGTCCCGAAGTGCATCAGGAACCCATTCTTGCCGCTCTCCTAACCGAAAAGTCGTAAGCTCCGCTCCCGGTATATTCGCTGCATCACCCCTATCCCCCATCCCACCGCCGCCCACGAAGACCCTCCATAACTCATAAAGGGCAAGGGTATCCCAATCACAGGCAAAAGCCCCAGAATCATCCCAAGGTTGATCACGAAGTGCAGGCCCAAAACCCCTACGAGAGAATAGCCCAGGATAAGCCCGAAAGTGCTGTGACTTTTCTCTGCTGAGAAGGATAAAACCCAGAGAAAAGATAGAAAAAGTCCGACTACGAGAGTGCTGCCTATCCATCCCCACTCCTCAGCAATGCCACAGAAGGCAAAGTCGGTATGACGTTGTGGGATGAAGTCTAACTTGCTTTGGAGGCCTTGTCCGTAGCCGCGTCCCCATAGGCCACCGGCTTCTATGGCGATACGCACCTGAATGACATTCCAGCCTGAGCCGCGAGGGTCTTTGTAGGGGTCCAAGAGAACTTCTACGCGTCGGCGCTGGTGAGGGGCCAGAATGCGCTCATAGGCTTTTGGGGCAAGCCAGCCCCATCCTACAAGACCCAGCCCCACCAGAAAAGTCCACCCCCACCGCCGCCACCACCAGTAACTCCCTATCCCAAGGGCTGCCCCCACGATCATCCCCACCTTCCACCCATACACCAAACTCACCAATCCTAAACCCCCTACCACCAGCGGCCCCACCACCATCCACCCGCTCATCCCATACCGATAAAGGGGCACCACAAACGCCCCAAACGTGAGCGCCGTACCCGTATCCTTCTGCAAGAGAGCCAATCCCATCGGCAGAGCCACCAGCCCAAAAACTATGAAACGCTCCCAACCCCTTCTCCAACTAAAATCCGGCCGCCCCTCAAAAAATCGGGCCAAAGCCAATGCCGTAGCGACCTTCGCAAACTCGGACGACTGCAAACGCAAACCCCCAATCTCCAGCCAAGCCCGCGCCCCATTGACCTCCCGCCCTATCACCACCGTCAATACCATCAGCCCTAATGCCCCCCCATAAATCACATACGCCAAATAGCGCCAAAAAGCCCCTTCTATCAAGCTCACCACAATCATCCCCACCACCGTCAGAACAGCCCACACGCTCTGCTTGTAAAAGTTAGACGACCAGCTCGGCGCAGGAAAATTCTCAATAGAATAAAGGTTGATCAGGCCTATGCCCATGAGAATGACAGGCAGCACAAAGAGCCAGATATGGACCGGGGCCAATCTCATTGATAGGGCACATGCTTAAGAAGATCTTCAATGAAAGCCCTGGCACTGAGTCCTTCAGCAATGGCAGCATAGGAAAGAATGATTCGGTGGGCGAGGGCGGCGGGAGCAACAGCCTTGATGTCTTCGGGAAGGACCTGGTCCCGGCCATACAATAGAGCCCGAGCGCGAGCCGCCCGATGCAAGGCTAAACCTGCCCGAGGCGAAGCCCCCCAGCTAATACGCCCTTCCCACTTAGAGAGCTTTCCCCCTGCCAAATCCCGAGTACCCCGCGTAAGCCGCACCATATAACGTTCTAACTCAGGAGCTACCCGCACCTGCCGAACCCGCTCTTGTAACATCAAAACTTCCTCGGCGCTGAGAAGCGGAGCAGGGGGCGGCGGATACACCTCACGCGCCCAGCGCTGAAGCACCTCCAACTCCTCGCCCTCCGATGGATATCCTACCTCCACCCGAAATAAAAACCGATCCACTTGCGCCTCCGGCAGCGGATAGGTCCCCTCCTGCTCTATCGGATTTTGCGTGGCTATCACCCAAAAAGGCCGCGGCAGCTGATAACTCACCTCCCCTATCGTGACTTGTCCCTCCTGCATGCTCTCTAAGAGGGCACTCTGCACTTTCGCCGGCGCCCGATTCACCTCATCCGCTAAAAGAACCTGCGTAAATATCGGCCCTTGCTTCACACTGAAACGCCCAGGCCCTTCATACACCACGCCCCCTAAGAGGTCCGACGGCAACATGTCCGGCGTAAACTGCACCCGCTGAAACCTCAGCCCCGACAAATGCGCTAAAGTAGAAGCCATCAGCGTCTTAGCCACGCCCGGAACCCCCTCCAAAAGCACATGCCCACCACTTAGTAGCGCCACCCACAGCAGCTCTAAAGCCTCCCGCTGTCCCACTACCGTCTGCTGCGCCGCCCCTAAAAGCCTTTCCAAAAGCACCGCCGCAAATTTGTTTATTTTGCCGACATCTTACCTCTTATGCGACTCTATGGGTTCCTCCTACTCGGGCTTGCCTGGGCCTCCCACAACCTCGCCGGCCAGATCACGACAGAATGCATCGGCCCTAATCAATACCGAGTCATCCTCACCACCTACACCGACTCCGCCGCCGCCGGCGTAGACCGCTGCCAAGTAGACTTAGAAATCTGGAGCATCACAGGCACCACCAAAACCCTCATCCAAGTCATCCAGAACATCCCCCGAGCTAACGGCCCCAGTGGCAGCGGATGCCCCGCCCCAGCCCGCCTCGGCATCCACCTGCGACCCCGCGTCAAAAAAAACCTCTACATCACCACCATCACCCTCCCAGGACCCGGCACCTACGAAATCCGATTCTCCGACTTCGCCCGGGTAGATAATGTACGCAACATGACCAACTCCGGCGCCACCTCCTTCTATGTGGAAACGCAATTCACGAACAACCCCTTCCTCGGCTGCAATAACTCCCCCCTTCTCCTCAACGACCCCATTGACGACGCCTGCACCAATCGCCTCTGGACCCACAACCCCGGCGCCTACGACCCCGACGGCGACTCCCTCGTCTTCTCCCTCATCCCCTCCCAGCAGTACGACCCCGGCACCATGCAAAACCCCATCCCCGTAGGAAACTACCAATTCCCCAGCGCTTTCGGGGGAAACTTCTTCATTGACCCCCAGACGGGCCTCGTCACCTGGAATACCCCTCAGCAAATCGGCGTCTACAACGTCGCTATCCTCATTGAAGAGTACCGCCGCGGCCGCAAAATCGGCCATGTGATTCGGGACATGGCCATCTTCGTCTCCCCTTGCATCAACAATCCCCCTCAAATCATCGCCCCCGCAGAAACCTGCATCACCGCCGGACAGCTCCTGACTTTCCTGGCCACGGCCCAAGACCCCGACACCCGCGACAGCGTCTACTTCTACCTCAATAACGGGGGGCAAGGCTTCAACGGCCCCTTCCAAGTCCCCAACAGCCCCGCCACCGTCAACCCCGCAAACTTCCCCCTCATCGGCTTCTCCCCACCTCAGGTCTCTACACTTTTCTCTTGGCAAACCAACTGTTCTCACATCCGGCCAGGCTTTTACCAGGTAGACTGGTACGCCCACGACAACCTCACGAATCGCCCCCCCTTAGCCGCTAACCACATTACCAAGATATTTGTCAATGGCCCCCCGCCTACGGGCCTTACTTTGACGCCAGGCCCCCGCCAGATTACCCTCACCTGGCAACCCCCTCCTTGCCAGCCCGACTCTTATCGCATTTATCGGGCGCCAGCCCCTCAAACCTACACCGATACGCCCTGCTGCCGAAGCCCCCTCACCGGCTACACCTTAGTCGGCTCCGTTCCCGGCACCCTCACCACCTTCACTGACCGAGACTTAGAGTTTAGCCCCCGTTACTGCTACCGCCTACGCGCCGTCTATGGCCGCTTAGAAAGCTGCCCCTCCAACGAAGCCTGCATCACCCTCCCTATCAACTTCCCCCTCATGACTCAAGATAGCATCCACACCACCGACCCCACCACCGGCGCCATCTGGGTCTCCTGGAACCACCCCCTCGTCTTAGACTCCGTCTTCTTCCCACCCCCCTATACCTACACTCTGGAAAGGGCTCCCGGATTCACCAGTACCTCTTTTCAGACCATCGCCACAGGCCTCACAGGAGATACCTACTTAGATACGAACCTCCCACTCGCCACCAGCACCACGCCCTATCGCTACCGCGTTCGCCTCTTAGACGGCCAAAATAAAGAAATCGCTACCAGTAACATCGCCACCAGCATTTTTCTCCAACTTTATCCCAGAGACAGGGCTATTCTCTTAGAATGGACCCAAAATGTCCCCTGGCTCAATGACACCTTCTACATTTATCGGGCGGACCCTCCCCAGCCCGGTACCTTCGTGCAGATTGCCACCCTCCCAGCTCGCGCCACAGGCTTCGCTACCTTCACTTACTTAGACGAAGGGCTTGTCAATGACACCCCTTATTGCTACTATGTGCTTTCCCGAGGCTCTTATGGAGTAAGCGGCCTGAGAGACCCTCTCTGGAACGCCTCTAATAAGGCTTGTGCTTACCCTCGGGATACGATTCCTCCTTGCTTACCTGACCCCACTACCTTTCAAATCCAAGACGACTGCGAAGCTAACCGCATCCAAATCACCTGGTCTAAACCCGACAGCAGCTGCGGCGGCGATGTAGGGAGCTATGGCATCTACCTCAGCACGGAGCCGCAAGGGCCTTTCACCCTACTCGCTTACGTTCGGGAGCCGCAGCGTACCTATACCTGGCAAGGCAACGGCACCCACAAAGTCTGCCTCGCCCTTACGGCACGCGACACCAGCGGCAACGAAAGCCCTCTCAGCCAGCCCCTCTGCTTTGACAACTGCCCCATCCTCATGCTACCTAACACCTTCACCCCCAACGGCGACGGCATCAACGACATCTTCCGTCCCTTCATCTATCGCCACATTGCCGCCATACAATGCTCTATCTATGACCGCTGGGGGAATCTCATTCACACCAGCCGCGACATCAATAACCTCTGGGATGGCACCTACCGCGGCCAACCCGCCCCCGAAGGCACTTACTTCTACGTCATCCAAGCCACCTTAGACACCCGCGACCAGCGCTCCTTCCAAAAAAGCGGTAGCCTCACCTTACTCCGATAATATGTTTAGCGGCATCATAGAAGCTATTGGCTTCGTTCGGGCTATAGAGACCTTCGCCGGCGGAAAACGCCTATGGATCGAAGCCCCTTTCGTCAATGAAATCTCCCTGGGTCAAAGTATCGCCCACAATGGCGCTTGCCTCACCGTTACCGCCATCAAACACCGCTACTACTGTGTAGAAGCCGTTCAAGAAACTCTTTCCCGCACCAACCTCGGCACCTTAGAGCTGAATTGCCCCCTCAACTTAGAACGAAGCCTCCCCCTCAACGGCCGCTGGGAAGGCCATATCGTCCAAGGCCACATTGATACCACTCTCACTCTCTTAGACATTCAGCCCCTCCCTAAGGATAGCTTTTACTTTTTCTTTGAGCTTCCCCCGGCTTACGCCCACCTCGTCGTAGAAAAAGGCAGTATCGCCATCAACGGCGTTAGCCTCACCATCGCCAAACTATATGCGGATACCTTCGCTGTGGCTATCATTCCTTGGACTTACCGGCACACGACTTTTCAGTACCTCAAGGCGGGGGATCGGGTAAATGTGGAGTTTGACCTGTTGGCCAAGTACTTTTGGCGATGGGCTTCTTTACACGCATCTGGGCTTCTATCGTTAGCACCGCCACTGTCTGCCAGGGCTGAAGCTGATAAAACACCGCCGGTCCCACCCGCCACAAAAGCCCCTTCCCCAGCACCACCCACCCAAAAAAACGCCACTGATTGATGCTCCACGCCGCATAACGCCGATGCCGCACCCAGTACATCGGTTCTATCATACCCTGTATGCGCCACCCCTCCCGTATCCGATAATCAAAGAATAGCGCCGGCCGAAACCGCTGATGGTGCCCCTGATGCCCATCTAAGTCCCAAAACCACTCATACCGGCCGCGACCTTCCACCATCCAGGCGCCCCGTTGCCATCGGTACTGCCCCATCGTAAAGATTCGCCCCTGCCAACCATCCGGCCGTCCCCGAACCCACCCATACTCCCAGCGCGGATTCACATGCCACCGAAAACCCCTACGCCCTATCGGATATTCCACCACCACCGCCCCAAAAGCAAAACCCGGCCAATAATCCACCCACCGATAATGCAGAACCCCCTGAATATCTCCACCACCTAAACTATAAACCAGCCGATACGTAAGCCACCACGAGGTCCCAATCTGCAAAAACAACTGAGCCCCCTGACGGACTCGAACCGCCGACCTGCTGATTACAAATCAGCTGCTCTACCAACTGAGCTAAGGGGGCCTTTCGTGGGAACTGGTGGATTCGAACCACCGACCTTCTGCTTGTAAGGCAGACGCTCTAAACCCCTGAGCTAAGTTCCCGCCGCAAAATTAGCCCATTCTCCGCAAATGATAGGGGAACCCACCAGTAGGTAGGGGTTTCCCATCATGAAATGGGCATGGTAGGGCTTCCCAATGGGGGGTGTTTGGGGATTCACCATGTAGAGTCCCCGGCTTTAGAGAGTATGGAGGCAGAGATGCAGAGAAACAACCCAAGGCTGGGATAGGAGCCCTCTCCGCCGAAACTTTTAGCTCGCTTTGGCGGGCCGGCGACGCCGGGCCGTCCCCTTCGTCCGAGAAAGAGATTCTCCCCCAAGAAACGGATTGAAGTCCACCAGCTCAATCAAGGCCATTTCCGCGCCATCCCCCTGACGAAAGCCCAGCTTCAACACCCGGGTATAGCCCCCCGGCCGCTCCATAATGGCAGGGGCTATCGTCCCGTACAGCTCCTTAATGGCCTCCTTATCCTGCAGGTAGGAGAAAAGCAAACGCCGATTGGCTTGGGTGTCTTTCTTGGCTCGGGTAAGTAGCGGCTCAATATATCGGCGCAGCGCCTTCGCTTTCGCCACGGTAGTGATGAGACGCTTATGCTTAATCAAAGAAAGCGCTAAATTCCGTAGAAGCGCCTCCCGATGCGCTTTTTTACGCCCCAGATTATTGACTTTATCGCCGTGTCTCATACGACTTTTTCAGTTGGGATAAGTTTCCGATACGCCGACACATCCATGCCTAACTTGAGATTGTAGTTTGCCAGGATACGCTCAATGCCTTCCAAGGTTTTCTTGCCCATACGCGGATAATAATCTTCCAGCTCCTTCCGAGAGAGGGCCACCAGGTCTATCACATATCGGATGCCCTTCGCATAAAAGGCCTTAGAGGTAGCCGCATCTAAGACGGATGCCACCTCCGAATCTTCAATCTTTTGGGAGAGGAAGGCTATAAGCGCCTGTTCTTGCTCAGGGAGCTGGGCAGAAGCTTCTGGCTTGACCACGAGCCGTGCAAAGTGGGCCGTCAGAATGCGAGTAGCTTCCGCTAAGGCTTGACGAGGGGTAACGGTGCCCTTCGTCTCAATCTCTAAAATAAGCTGCTCATAATCGGCCCTACCTTCGTACAGAATCGTCTCCACCTGAGGAAGGACTCGCACCACAGGCGAAAAGCTCGTATCCAGCACAATCTCATGCGGCTCCAGCACTTCTCGCAGAAGCTGCTTATTCTCCTCTGCTAAGCGGTATCCTCGCCCCCGAGCTATCTTGAGCTCCATCTGTACCTTTACGGAAGGGTCCAAATGCATGATCACCAGGTCGGGGTTTGTCACCTCATAATCCGCGGCCTGGGCCGCTAAGTCCCCTGCCGTAAAGACTTCCTGCCCCTTCACCTCTATAAAGACTCGTCCCGGCGGCTGGCTGGTCTTAGGCTTGAGCGCCACCTGCTTGAGATTCAGTACAATATCCACCACATCCTCCACCACGCCCGGAATCGTGCTAAACTCATGCAAAACCCCCGGTATCTTAAGGGTCGCAATCGCATACCCCTCTATGGACGATAAAAGCACCCGACGCAGGGCATTGCCCACGGTCACTCCATACCCAGCCTCCAACGGCTTAAACACATACCGGCCAAGAAAGGGGGTCTCCTCTATTACCTCCAGACCCCCAGGCAAAACTATCGGCGATGACAATCCAAATGCCATAGGTTACTTAGAATATAGCTCTACAATGAGACGTTCATCTATCTTTTCGGGTATCTCTTGCCGGCTCGGCACATAAAGAAAGGTACCCGAAAACTCAGCCTTCCGCACTTCCAACCAAGGATAGTTATTCCGACTCTCCGCCCAAACCTTGCGAAAAGCCTCTACCTTTTGGGCTTTGGGATGGAGGGCGATCTGGTCGCCAGGCTTGACTAAGTAGGAGGGAATATTGACACGTCGGCCATTGACGAGAATGTGCCTGTGCGAAACCATTTGTCGGGCCATAAAGCGCGTACGAGCAAAACCCATCCGATACACAACATTATCTAAGCGCCGCTCCAAAAGCTGCATGAGATTTTCCCCCGTATTGCCTTTCATGCGGGAAGCCATCTCAAAAAATCGGCGAAATTGCCGCTCTAAAACTCCGTAGAGGAATTTCGCTTTCTGTTTCTCCATGAGCTGAATGCCATATTCGCTCATTTTAGCCCGCTTGAAGCGACCATGCTGCCCGGGGGGATAGTTTTTACGCACGAGAGCCTTAGACGGCCCAAAAAGGGGCTCCCGATATCGCCGGGCAATCTTCTGACGAGGTCCGGTATATCTGGCCATAGGTTTAGACTCTTCTGGGTTTAGGTGGACGACAGCCGTTGTGCGGGATGGGCGTAACATCCCGAATGCTCCGTATCTGGATGCCAGCCGCCTCAATAGCCCGTAAAGCCGCTTCGCGGCCAGCTCCTACCCCCTTAAGATACGCATCCACAAGCCGCAGACCCGCCTCATACGCCACCTTCGCCGCATCTTGGGCCGCTACCTGCCCCGCATACGGCGTATTCTTCTTCGCACCCCGAAAACCAACTTTCCCTGCCGAGCTCCACGCGATCGTATTCCCCGCCGCATCCGTAAAAGTGATAATGATGTTATTAAAAGTCGCCTGAATATACACTCGCCCCTCCGGGGCAACCTTGATTTTCTTTCGGGCTCGCCCTTCTTTCTTTGGTGCTGTCATATAACCAAATTATTTACGAGGTGCTTTCTTTTTGCCGGCGACGGTTTTCCGGCGCCCTTTACGAGTGCGCGCATTAGTTCGGGTACGCTGACCATGCACAGGCAAACCCAACTTATGCCGAAGGCCCCGATAACATCCAATCTCAATCAGCCGTCGGATATTCATCTGCACTTCGGCCCGCAACTGCCCCTCCACTACATACTGATTCTCTATCACCGCCCGAATGCGCGCCACTTCATCCTCCGTCCACTCCGACACCCGCTTATTCGGGTCCACCCCCGCCTTCGCCAAAACCTCCCACGCATTACTCCGCCCAATCCCATAAATATACCTTAGCGCATAAGGCCCCTTCTTATTACGAAGAAGGTCTACACCTGCTACCCGCGCCATATCACCCCTGCCGCTGTTTGAACTTCGGATTCTTCTTGTTAATAATATACACGCGCCCTTTGCGCCGCACCACGATACAATCACTACTTCGTCTGCGAACCGACGTCTTTACCTTCATAGGCTTCTATTTATAGCGATAAATGATGCGTCCCTTCGTGAGGTCATACGGCGAAATCTCCACCGTCACCTTATCCCCGGGGAAAATCCGAATGAAGTACTTACGCATCTTCCCCGAAAGATGGGCTAAAATTTGATGCCCATTTTCTAACTGAACCCGAAACATAGCATTGGGGAGGGCTTCGGTGATCGTGCCATCCATCCGAATAAAATCCTCCTTAGACATACGCCAGGGCTTTCTCTACGGGTTCAAACGAGGTCAAAACCTGGGCTCTATCTGACCTTACGACAACCGTATGCTCAAAATGCGCCGCCAACGACCGATCCGCGGTCTCAATAGTCCACCCATCCGCTCCCCGCGTAACATACTTTTTCCCCACGTGCACCATCGGCTCAATAGCAATCACTAAACCCTCCACTAACCGAGGCCCCTTTCTCGGCTTACCTACATTAGGAATGTCTGGCGGCATGTGCATAGCTCTTCCCACTCCGTGTCCTGTTAGATTTTCAGCGAGTGCAAAGGTATAGCTTTTTACGAAATTAGAGATGGCATATCCGATGTCCCCCACATGCGCCCCCGAACGCACCTGCGCAATACCCCGCCACAGCGCCTCCTTAGTAACCCACAAAAGCTTTTCTGATAACGGCGAGAGCTTCCCCACGCCAAAAGTGTAGGCCATATCCGCATAAAACCCCTCTAAATACACCCCACAATCAATAGAGACAATCTGGCCTTCCGCTAAGACTTTTCGCTCGGAGGGAAGACCATGCACCACCTCATGATTGATAGATACGCATAACGTATAGGGATAAGCTTTATCCTCAAAGGGGGGTTTATACCCCTTGAAGGCAGGCGCAGCCCCCTCTCGCCGAATAAACTCTTCGGCCCGCTGGTCCAGCTCTAAGGTACTCATGCCAGGCCGAATATAAGGCACCAACGCCGCAAACATGCGACTTAGAATATCGCCCGCCTGCGCAATCCACCGAATCTCCGCCTCTTCGTAAATAGGCCAGCCCTCCGTGCCCCTCATACCATACCCCCTACTGCCGCCCGCCCCCGAATACGGCCCGTCTTAACAAGGCCCTCATAATGCCGCATCAAAAGAAAACTCTCTATCTGCTGCAAAGTATCCAACACCACCCCAATCATAATCAGGATCGTCGTCCCCCCAAAAAACTGCGCAAACTGATTTGATACCCCAATCGCCCGCATGATCGCCGGCAAAATCGCAATCCCCGCCAACGCTAACGCCCCCGGGAAAGTAATACGCGTCAAAACCGTATCTATATAATCTGCCGTCGGCTTCCCCGGCTTAATGCCCGGAATATAGCCCCCACTCCGTTTGAGCTGCTCAGCAATATCGCGGGGATTGATAGCAATAGCCGTGTAAAAGTACGTAAATAGCACAATAAACCCAATAAATATCACATTGTAGGCGATACTGGTGTAGTCCGAGAACCAGCTTCCAGCAGCCAGCCAAAAGTCGCTTTCGGGGAAGTATTGCGCTATGGTCGCCGGCAGAAACATAAGCGACTGGGCAAAAATGATAGGCATGACGCCAGCGGACATCAGCTTGAGGGGGATATGGCTCGTGGAGGCTACACCGCCCATCCCCATAGGATAGCGCCCCCCTACCATCTGCCGAGCATAATGCACAGGTATCTTCCGCACAGCCTGCTGGATAAGCACCACCAGCCCAATCACAACCATGAGCGCCAGCACCTCCACATAAAAGACCATCGGCGGGTTAGAAGTAGCCTCATTGAGCAAAGCAGGTGGCAACTCCGCCACAATCCCAATCGCAATAATAAGCGAACTGCCATTCCCTATGCCCTTGTCCGTAATCTTATCCGCCATCCAAACTAAGAACATAGTCCCCGCCAGCATGCATAACAATGCCGTGATGGTAAAGAGCCCCGCCGACATAGTAATTGCCGCCGCATATTGCGTGCGAAGGTTTACTAAATAGCCCGAACCCTGCACGAGAACTACCGCCACAGTCAAAAGTTTAGTGTATTGATTGAGCTTCCGGGTGCCAGCCTCGCCTTCTTTTTGAAGTTTCTGCAAGCTGGGGAGGGCCGCCGCTAAAAGCTGAATGATAATAGAAGCCGAGATATACGGCATAATCCCCAGCGCTAAGATGGACCCCCGCGAAAAAGCTCCCCCCACAAAGGCATTCAATAGACCCAAGATACCCATCCCTTGTGTGCGCGCAAACTCTTCTGACAAAATCTGCGAGTCTATGCCCGGCAAAATAATAAAAGACACCGCCCGATAGATAGAGAGCAGAAAGAGCGTGTAGAGGATACGCTCCCGAAGCTCAGGAATGCTAAAAATATTCCGCAGCGTCTGAATGAGGTCTTTCATGATTAAGACAAAGATACGGCTTTGCCTTGGGCAGCCTCAATAGCGGCGAGGGCACCTGCACTGAAACGATGAGCCTCAATCGTTACGGGCCGAAGGAGCGGCTCTTTTCCTAATACTTTGATGGGCATACCTTTTCGGATGATGCGCTGTTCATAAAGCCAGTTGGCGCTGATATGGGTGAGGTCGGGGTATTTTTGCAGGAGGGCATTGATGCGGGAGAGGGTGAGAGGGGCGTAGGCGATACGGAAGGGATTTCGGAAGCCGAACTTGGGGATGCGGCGCTGAAAGGGCATCTGACCGCCCTCAAATCCTCGCTTAATATGATAGCCGGAGCGAGATTGGTCCCCCTTATGGCCCCGGGAAGAGGTTTTCCCGTGGCCGCTCCCTTCTCCGCGTCCTAAGCGCTTCTCTGCATGAGTAGCTCCTTCCGCTGGCCGAAGTTTGTGCAAAATCTGACTCATAGGCGCTCTATTTTGACGAGGTGAGCTACTTTTCGGAGCATACCCAAGATAGCTAAGTTCACTTCTTTTTCCACAGTTTGGCCCCGACGCCGAAGGCCTAAGGCCCGCAAAGTCTCTTTCTGCCGGCGCGGCCAACCAATGCTACTGCGCACCTGCGTTACTCTCACTCGGATGCTCATAGGTCCCTCTAAAGACTTTTTGAAGTGGGATGTTTCTTCTTTGGGCGACGGTGATAGCGTCTTCTAAGGACATGAGGGCGGCCATGGTGGCGCGCACGACATTGTGGGGGTTGGAGGAACCGATGATTTTGGCGATGGCGTCTTTGACGCCGAGGGCATTGAGGACGGGTCGCATAGCGCCGCCAGCCACCAGGCCCGTACCTGGCGCCGCCGGCTTGATAATCACCCGCGTAGCCTCAAACTTAGCCGTCACCGTGTGGGGAATCGTCGTGCGCCGAAGCGGTATCCGATAAAGGTTCTTCTTCGCTGCTTCAATGCCCTTTTGAATAGCGTCATTGGCCTCTTTGGCCTTGCCCAAGCCAAAGCCCACCACCCCCTTCTGATCGCCGACCACCACCAAAGCGGCAAATCCAAAACGCCGGCCCCCTTTCACGACCTTCGCCGTACGATTCAAATAAACAAGCTGGTCTATCAATGCAGAGGCTTCCTTAGAGGTAACTCGCTTCGCCATATGCTCTAAAATTGAAGTCCATTTTCGCGAGCGCCTTCGGCTAAGGCTCGCACATTTCCGTGATACTTATACCCCCCGCGGTCAAATACGACCTTGGTAATGCCGATACTCTTAGCGCGCTCAGCTAAGAGGCGCCCTACAGCCCGACTGCGCTCTATGCGAGAAGTCGCTAAACTCGCTATTTCAGGCTCCCGAGAAGAAGCCTGCGCCAACGTCCGGCCGGCATCATCATCAATGAGCTGAGCATAAATGTATCGGTTACTACGAAAGACTGAAAGTCTCGGCCGCTCTGCCGTCCCACGTATCTTTTTCCGAATGCGCTTCCGAATGCGCAAACGCCGCAAACGCTTCTCCAAAACGCCCATAATAGCCTGCTATTTTTTACCTTTACCTTTGGCTTTTCCTTGACGCAAACGTAAGACTTCGCCCACATAACGCACGCCCTTACCCTTGTAAGGGTCTGGCGGACGAAGCCCCCGCAAAATAGCCGCCACCTGCCCAATCAGCTGCTTGTCTATGCTTTCCAGCCGAATCCGCAGCGGCTGCCCCCGCTCTTGAATAATCTCCGCCTTAACCCCCGCCGGCAAAACAACCGCTAACTCATGCGAATACCCCAGCGTAAAAATCAGCAGATTTTCCCCCCTTTTTTCGGCGCGGTACCCTACCCCTACGATTTCTAACTCCTTTACATACCCCTTAGAGACGCCTTCTACCATGTTGCGAATGAGCGCGCGGTAGGTACCATGAAGCGCTTTATCGGCTTTCTCGTCGGAAGGGCGGATTACCCGAAGCTGCCCATCGCTCTGCTGAATATCAAAGCCTTCCTTCAGGGTAAGAGCCAGCTCTCCCTTAGGCCCTTTGACCTTGAGCAGGGGCGCCTGCCAATCTACCTTGACGCCCGTTGGAATCGGTACTGGTAGTTTTCCAATGCGCGACATACGTTATTGCACTAAACAGATGATTTCACCGCCAATACCGCGTCGGCGAGCCTCTTTGTCAGTCATGACCCCCTGGGAAGTAGAGATGATGGCAATTCCCAAGCCGTTAGCGACTTCGGGGAGCTTCGCAGCCGAAGCATATAAGCGGCGTCCGGGCTTACTGACCCGCGTAATCTGCCGCAGTGCCGCTTGCCCCCGAGGCCCATAACGCAAAAGCACCCGCAGAAATCGCTTCCGCCCCTCCTCCAAAACCTGATAATCCTCAATATAACCTTGCTCCTTCAATACCCGCGCAATGGCCTCTCGCATCTTAGAGGCCTGAGCCTCCACAAAAGGCCGAGAAGCCCGATACGCATTCCGAATCTTAGTCAAAAAGTCCCCAATCGTATCCATATCACCAGCTGGCTTTGTGCATACCCGGTATTTTCCCTTCTAAAGCAAGTTCCCGCAGTTTTATTCGGCACAGCCCGAAGGCAAAGTAATTCCCCCGGGGCCGGCCCGTGAGCTGACACCGAAAACGCAACCGCACCGGAGAAGCATTCTTAGGTAGCTTCGCCAGCTCAAGCCACCGACCTTCTTTCTTGAGCTGTTCCCGCTTGACTGCGTATTTCTTATAGAGCTTCCAGCGCTTCCGCTCGCGTGCAATCACTGCATCCGTCGCCATAGCTATCGTTTCTTTTTGACTGGTTCTCCTTCCGCAAAAGGCATCCCTAAAGCTTTGAGGAGCTCGTAGGCTTCCCGGTCTGTTTTAGCGGTGGTTACAATCGTTATGTCCATGCCGGCAATCTTGTAGATGCGGTCAATGTCTATTTCGGGGAAGACGAGCTGCTCCCGAATGCCCAAGGTGTAATTGCCCCGCCCGTCAAAGCCATGGGGCGAAACCCCCCGAAAATCCCGGGTACGAGGCAGCGCAATATGGATGAGCCGTTCCAAAAACTCATACATCCGAGCCCCACGCAACGTAACCTTCACACCAATAGGCATACGCTTGCGAAGTTTGAACCCCGCCACATCCTTTTTGGAGAGGGTAACCACCGCCTTCTGACCCGTAATGAGCGTAAGTTCCTCTACGGCTTGCTCTAAAAGCTTCTTATCCGAAACGGCCGCCCCCACACCCCGAGAAACCACAATCTTTTCCAAGCGAGGAACCTGCATGACATTTTTATAGCGCAGCTTTTCCTTGAGCTCTGGAACTACGACTTCTCGGTAGAGGCGAAGGAGATTAGGAATGTAGGTCATAGGACTTTACCGGATTTTTTGCTGTATCGGACCCACCGGCCATTTTCCCAGCGGCGGCCAATGCGGGTAGGTTTATTAATAGCAGGGTCTATGACTTGGAGCTTACAGACGGGGATAGGGCGCTCCATCTCAATGATACCCCCTTGAGGAAAACGGGGGTTCGTTTTGGGACGAATGCGCTTCTTGATGATGGCAACCCCCTCCACTATAGCCAGACCCTTCTTCGGAAAAACCCGAATCACCCGACCTATCTTACCTTTATCGTCCCCCGAGAGCACCTTGACGAGATCCCCTGTCTTGACGTGGAGCTTAGGGATGCCCTTTCGGCGCTTATGCTGAAAAACAGCCTTCTTCATAGGACTTCAGGAGCTAAGGATACGATTTTCATGAAGCCTTTATCACGCAGTTCGCGGGCCACAGGGCCAAAGATGCGGGAACCCCGAGGCTCTCCTTCGGCATTGATAATGACGGCGGCATTGTCCTCAAAGCGGATGTAAGTACCGTTCGGACGGCGATAGGCACGGCGCGTACGAACTATCACAGCCCGAACTACATCCCCTTTCTTGACTAAGCCATTGGGCAAAGCGTCTTTGACTGAGGCCACGATCACATCTCCCAGACCTCCATACCGCCGATGGCTGCCCCCCAATACCCGAATACAGAGCAGCTCCTTCGCACCTGTATTATCCGCTACTCGCAAACGAGACTCTTGCTGAATCATAGGCTACTTCGCTTTTTGAATGATTTCCACGAGGCGCCAGCGCTTCGTGCGGCTCAGTGGGCGCGTCTCCATAATGCGCACCACATCCCCTACATGGGCTTCCTGACGCTCGTCGTGGACCGCAAATTTACGAAATCTTTTGACTGGCTTTCTATAAAGCGGGTGAGGCTCTCGCCGCTCCACCCGAACGATAATCGTCTTTTGCATGCGGTCGCTCACGACAATACCTACAAACTCTTTGCGGCGGCCCCGCACAGGCTTGTTTTCCGAAGTTTGGGTGTTTTCAGACATAGGCTTAAGTAGATTTAGCTCGGCGTTTCTCATTGATGACCGTAAGGATGCGGGCAATATCCCTACGCAAAGCCGGTATAAGGGAAGGGGCCTTCGGTAAGGGACTCTGGGCATTCTGGTAACGGAGCTTCTGCAGCTCTTCCCGCTTTTGGCGCAGAAGCTTGTGGAGTTCGCCCAGGGTATAGGCGCGCAGTTCCTTAGCGTCCATAGTCTACTCTCCGAACGAATTTGGTTTTGATGGGGAGTTTGTGGGCTGCAAGGCGGAAGGCTTCCTGTGCGGCGGCTTCGGAGACGCCTTCGCACTCAAAGAGGATGGTGCCGGGCTTAACCACCGCTGCATAAAACTCTACATTGCCCTTACCCTTTCCCATACGCACTTCTAAGGGTTTTCGGGTGATAGGCTTATGCGGGAAGATGCGAATCCAGATTTTCCCTTCCCGGCGTAGGTAACGGGTTAGAGCGACGCGGGCGGCTTCAATTTGGCGCGCCGATAGGAGGCCGCCCTCTACGGCCTTCAGTCCGAAAGAGCCAAAAACCACTTGATTGCCCCGCGTCGCCACACCCCGAACCGTACCATCGTGTAGGAGCTTCCCTTTGCGCTCCTTACGAAACTTCGTACGTTTGGGCTGTAACATAGACTATCGACGTTTGGATTTGTCTTTTGCTGAGTGGCGTTCGGGTCGGCCAGCGCCTCTATAAGAGCCTGAAGGGGTGGTTTCCGACATCCAGGGGAAGAGGTCTACCTTGCCATAAACTTCGCCCCGGGAAATCCAAACCTTTACACCAATGACGCCATAAATGGTATGGGCTTCGGCAAAGCCATAATCCACATCAGCCCGCAGCGTCTGAAGGGATATGCGACCTTCCCGGTACTCTTCGGAACGCGACATGTCGGACCCCCCAAGACGGCCATTGCAGCGAATCTTGATTCCTTCGGCGCCCGCCCGCATCGCCTGCGCAATCGCCTGCTTCATCGCCCGCCGATGCGAAACCCGCGCCTCTAACTGCGCCGCAATGTTTTTCGCTACAATCACCGCATCAAGCTCTGGCCGACGCACCTCCATCAAACTCACCTCAATCTTATCCTCCGGCAGCAGCTCCACCTTCTCGCCCACCCGAATACGCCCCTTCGCTAAAAGATACTCATAATCTCTATTGAAGCGCCGAACTATCCGAGAAAGATCCGCCGTCAAACGTTTGATATTCTCTCCATCCCGACCAATAATAACCCCCGGCCGCGCACAATAAATTATCACATGCGTCTTTTGGAGAGAAGTACGATTGATGAGAATGCGGGAAATCTGCGCTTTGGGATACTCTTTTTCAATGTGCTGCCGGAAAAGCTGGTCTAAGATAAGATACGGCGCCAAGTAACGACGGGCATACCAGTTAGACTCCCAACCCTTCGTGATACCAAGCCGAAATCCAATCGGATGCGTTTTCTGTCCCATAGTTATCCGAGATATAGGCGAATGTGTGAAGTTCGTTTGCGAATAAGATGTGCGCGTCCTTGAGGGGCGGGCTGAATCCGTTTAAGGAAAGGCCCACCATCCACTTCTACCCGCACCACCCGAAGCTCGTCTAAGCTGCCAGCCCCGCCTGTTTTCTGCTCCCAGTCATTGATGGCGTTGCGGAGGGTTTTAAGCATGGCTTTCGCGGCCCAACGTTTAGAGAGCTTGAGATAGGCTAAAGCTTTCTCCACTGGCAGCCCCCGAATCATATCCGCCACGAGGCGAACCTTACGCGGCGGGTAAGGACACCCTCGGTAAATAGCATAATAGAGCTGCTTGCGCTGCTCCTTTAGCTTTTGCGCTCGCAGAGCCTTGCGACGGCCCCGATAAGGCTTTTCTATGCCTTGTGCCAGCTTTTCTTTTCGAGTAAGGCGCGTCATAGCTACTTGGATTTGTCGGTTTTCTGCCCGGGATGCCCACGAAAAGTACGAGTAGGCGCAAATTCCCCTAAGCGATGGCCTACCATATTTTCCGTGATGTAAACCGGGATGAATTGACGGCCATTATGCACCGCAATCGTAAGTCCCACGAAATCGGGCGTTATCATAGAGGCCCGCGACCAAGTCTTAATGACTTTGCGCTGACGAGTGCGTTGGAGCTCCTGGACTTTTTTCAGGAGCTTAGGATGGACATAAGGACCTTTTTTCAGAGAGCGTGCCATAGGTTATTTCTTTTTAGCTTTTTTCGGACGGCGAGAAATGATGAGGGCGGAGCTGGGCTTTTTAGGGTTGCGAGTCTTTTTGCCTTTGGCGTAGAGGCCGCTTCGGGAGCGCGGGTGACCACCCGAATGCTTACCTTCTCCACCCCCCATCGGATGGTCAATAGGATTCATGGCTACCCCCCGCGTACGGGGCCGACGCCCCAGCCAACGACTCCGCCCCGCCTTGCCAATAGTAATATTAATATGATCGGGATTGCTCACGACACCAATCGTGGCGTAGCAGTCTAAGAGCAGGCGCCGAATTTCGCCGGAGGGCATTTTGAGGACGGCATATCGCTCTTCTTTGCTGAGGAGCTGGGCGGCTGTGCCTGCAGCCCGCACGAGCTTCCCTCCCTGCCCGGGTAGCATCTCTATGTTATGCACGAAGGTACCAAGCGGGATGTTGCGCAAAGGAAGGGCATTCCCTATGTTAGGCTCGGCGTCGGGCCCTGAGATCACCGTCTGGCCTACCTGCAGGCCTTGCGGCGCCAGGATATAGCGCTTCTCCCCATCCGCATAGTGCAGCAAAGCAATGCGAGCCGTACGATTCGGATCATACTCAATGGCCGCCACCTTCGCAGGAATGCCGTGTTTATCCCGTCGAAAGTCTATCAGCCGATACTTGCGCTTGTGACCGCCCCCAATATAACGAGCACTGCGCCGACCCTGATTATTGCGACCACCCGTCTTCTTATAAGGAATCGTGAGGGACTTTTCGGGGGTAGTCTTCGTAATGTCCGAAAAGTCCGACACCAACATCCAACGACGCCCCGGTGTAATAGGCTTGTATTTCTTGAGTCCCATAGCGATTTAGAGGTTTTCGTAAAGGTTTAAGGTTTGTCCAGGTGCTAAACGCACATAAGCCTTCTTGTAAGAAGGGATGCGCGCCTCGGAAATGCCTTTGCGGGTATAGCGGGTACGAATTTTAGCCGGCAGCAAGGCCGTGCGTACCTCCTCTACCCGGACATTGTACATCTTCTCAATAGCGGCCTTAATTTGGTCTTTCGTAGCGTCCCGATGAACTTTGAAGACGTAAGTATAGGCATTCTTCTTGTTTGGTCGGGCCGCCAGCTTCGTGGCTTTCTCTGTAAAAAGGGGCTTAATGACGATGTCTATCATAGGTCTACCTGACGAAGGAGGTTTTCAATGGCGGATTTTTCCCATAGGAGGTGGGAAGCTCGAGCTAAATCGTAAGTATTCCACGAGTCAGCCGGGGAAACGGAGACTCGGGGGATATTGCGAGCCGAGAGATAAAAGTTGGGATTGTAGCCGTGGGTGTAGATATGCAGGGGCTTTTGGTCCCATTGCAAAGCGGTAAGGAGGTTTACAATCGTTTTCGTTTTGGGCCGCTCTAACTGGACATCTTCCACTACCCAGATGGAGTTGTTTTTGAGGTGCAGGAGGAAGGCACTCCACCGAGCGAGGAGTTTTTCTTTTTTGTTCATTTTGAGGGTGTAGTCTCTGGGGACTGGACCGAAGACGATACCCCCGTGGCGGCGGATAGGGTTTCGGATGGAGCCCATACGCGCGCGGCCCGTGCCTTTTTGTCGGTAAAGCTTGCGTTTGCTTCCTTTGACTTCCCCGCGAGTCTTAGTCTTATGGGTGCCTTGGCGCCTATCTGCTAAAATGCGCTTTACATCGAGCCAAATGAGGTGCTCATGCGGCTCAAACGAGAGCAGGGCCTCGGGTACTTCTATCACTGCGCCCGTGGCTTGTCCTAAGAGGTTGTAAATAGGCAGTTGCATAGCTACTTCCGAATGAGAAGGATACCGTTTTTAGGGCCTGGCACAGAGCCAGCCACAACCAGGATGTTTTTCTCAGGGATGACTTTCACGACTGGGAGGTTGTCAATAGTTACGCGTTCGTTGCCGTAGCGGCCGGCGAGACGTTTGCCTTTCCACACTCGGCCGGGGAAGGTATTGGAGCCCATGGAGCCGGGATGCCGTTCGCGGTTGTGCTGGCCATGGGTACGTCCTCCTACCCCTGCAAAATCGTGCCGTTTCACCACCCCCGCAAAACCCCGCCCCTTTGTCCAGCCCGTCACCGACACTAAATCCCCCTCCTGAAAAAGCTCCACCGTCAACGTATCCCCCACCTTGTAAGCCGTAGGATCCTCCACCCGAAACTCCCGCAAAATCTTCACCGGCTGAACCCCCTGCTTCGCAAAATATCCCGCCAACGGTTTCGTCAGATGCTTCGGCTTAAGAACCCCATATCCCAGCTGAATAGCCGCATAACCATCTTTCTCAGGCGTACGAATATTGACAACGGGACATGGCCCCGCCTGAATAACCGTACACCCTATATCTCCATCCTCCGTAAAAACCGATATCATCCCCAGCTTTTTTCCAATCAGTCCGGACATAACCTTACTTGATTTCCACTTCTACGCCTTCAGGTAGGTCTATTTTGGAGATTTCGTTGACCACCTCGGCCAAGTTGTTGTAAATGTCAATCAGCCGTTTGTGATGCTTGATCTGGAATTGCTCTCGGGATTCTTTGTGGACGTGGGGGGAGCGATTGACGGTGACGAGCATTTTTTCGGTGGGGAGAGGGATGGGGCCTTTGACGATGGCGCCGGCGTTTTTGACGGCTTTGACGATCCTTTCCGCTGCGCGGTCAATCAGCGTATGGTCGTACGAACGCAGCTTGATCCGAATGCGCTGAATCTGAGTCATAGTTATACCTGTTCTTTGATGGCTTTGAGGCCTTTGGACTGGGCAATGATCTGCTCTTGAATATGCGGAGGCACGGGCTGGTAGTGGGAGAATTCCATCACAGCATAAGCTCGGCCAGAGGAAAGGGTGCGCAGCTGAGTTACATATCCAAAAAGCTCTTTGAGGGGGACAAGCGCGGTAACGACCTGAAGTCCGCCCCGGCTACTCATACCCGTAATCTGCCCCCGACGGCGATTGAGGTCCCCCACAATACCACCCGTGTACTCCTCGGGCGTCTCTACCTCTACCTTCATAATGGGCTCCAAAATGATGGGATTAGCTTTGCGGCACCCCTCCCGAAAAGCATATCGTCCCGCAATCTCAAACGAAAGACTATCCGAGTCTACCTCGTGATAACTCCCATCAAAGAGCCGAGCCCGAATACCCGTCGCCGGATACCCCGCAATAATCCCATCCTGCATCGCCTGCAAAATCCCCTTCTCCACCGAAGGAATAAACTCCTTCGGAATCACCCCACCCTTGATTTCATTGATAAACTCAAAATGCCCTTTCTCATACGGCGAAAACTCAATGACCACCTCGGCGTACTTACCCCGGCCGCCCGTCTGCTTCTTAAAGAGCTCCCGGTGCGTAACCGAGGTCGTAATCGTCTCCCGATAGGCCACCTGCGGCTCACCCTCGTTAACTTCTACCTTAAACTCCCGACGAAGGCGATCTACAATGATCTCCAAATGGAGTTCGCCCATGCCCGCAATGATAGTTTGAAGGGACTCTTCATCCACCCAGTAGCGGAAGGTGGGGTCCTCCTCGGAAAGTTTGGAGAGGGCTGTGGAGAGCTTATCCGAGTCGGCTTGGGTTTTAGGCTCAATAGCTTTCTGGATAACCGGCTCAGGGAAGGTCATCGCTTCCAGCGCAATAGGATGGGCTTCGTCGCAAAGGGTATCTCCCGTTCGCACCTCCCGAATCCCCACCACCGCCCCAATGTCTCCCACCGCCAGCTCCTCCACCAGATTGTGCTTATTGGCATGCAGCTGAATAAGGCGGCTCACCCGCTCCTTCTGACCCGTGCGCGTATTGAGTACATACGAACCTGCCTTCAAGACACCCGAATACACCCGAATAAAAGTCAGCTTCCCCACATACGGGTCAGTTACAATCTTGAAGGCCAGCGCCGCAAACGGCGCCTGCGCATCCACTGGACGAATCTCCTCTTCCCCCGTCTTGGGATTAATTCCCTTTACCGCTTCAATGTCTAAGGGGCTGGGCAAGAAAGCACAAACCGCATCCAGAAGCGCTTGCACCCCCTTATTTTTGAAAGCAGAACCGCATAGGACCGGAAAAAGCTCCCGGGCCACGGTGCCCTTTCGGAGAGCGGCCCGAATTTCATCAGGCGTGATAGAAGCCGGATCAGAGAAGTACTTCTCCATTAGCGCATCGTCATACTCCGCCACCGTCTCCAGAAGGAAGGTGCGCCACTTTTCTACATCGGCCTTAAGCTCGTCGGGGATGGGCACGACTTTATAAGTCATACCCAGGTCTTCTTCGTTCCAGATTTTGGCCTCCATGGTGATGAGGTCTACCACGCCCTTGAAGTGCTCTTCGGCCCCGATCGGCACCTGAATAGGCACTGCTTTAGCGCCGAGACGCTCTCGGATTTGCTCCACCACGCCAAAGAAGTTGGCCCCCGCCCGGTCCATCTTATTGACGAAGCAGATACGAGGAACCTTATAGCGGTTGGCTTGGCGCCAGACGGTTTCAGATTGGGGCTGCACCCCCGCCACCCCACAAAAGACCGCCACCGCCCCATCCAAAACCCGCATAGACCGCTCCACCTCCACTGTAAAATCTACATGGCCCGGCGTATCAATGATGTTGATACGATACTTTTGGCCCAGCCAGTTCCAGTAGGTCGTCGTAGCGGCGGCCGTAATCGTAATGCCCCGCTCACGCTCTTGGGGTAGATAGTCCATGGTAGCGGTTCCCTCGTGGACTTCGCCCAGCTTGTGGGTAAGACCGGTGTAGTACAAGATACGTTCCGTGGTCGTAGTCTTTCCTGCGTCAATGTGCGCTGCGATTCCGATGTTTCTACAGCGCTCTAAGGGTATGTTCGGATCAATCGGCATATGCGTTGAGGTTAGAATCTAAAGTGGGCAAAAGCTTTGTTAGCTTCAGCCATGCGGTGGGTTTCGTCGCGTTTTTTGATAGCGGCGCCTTCATTTTTGGCGGCGGCGATCAGTTCGTTGGCTAAGCGCTCGGCCATGGTTTTTTCGGGGCGATTGCGCGCCGCTTCAATGATCCATCGCATGGAAAGCGAGAGGCGGCGATGCGGCGAAGGCTCTACGGGCACTTGTAAGGTAGCACCCCCCACCCGCCGGGGCCGCACCTCTAAAAGGGGCATCGCATTATTCACGGCCGCCTGAAAAACATCCAGCGGATTCTGCTGCGTCTTACGAGCAATGATGTCCAGCGCCGTGTAAAATATCTTATAGGCTTTTGTCTTTTTGCCTTCTCGCATGATCTTATTTACAAACCGCGCAACCAGCTCACTGCCAAACTTCGGGTCCGGCTGAATAACGCGCGGTTCCGGCTTTCCTTTTCTCATTTTTTACCTCCTTTTTGTGGAGTTTTAGAAGTGGTTTGGGCAGCGCCTTTCTTAGGTCGCTTAGCTCCATACAGGGAACGCCCTTGCCGGCGCTTCTCTACCCCAGCACATTCCAGCGCACCCCGCACAATATGATAACGCACCCCCGGAAGGTCTTTCACCCGCCCACCCCGAACCAGCACCACCGAGTGCTCCTGTAAATTATGCCCCTCCCCAGGGATGTAAGCAATCACTTCATATCCGCTGGTGAGCCGAACCTTCGCTACCTTGCGCAAGGCGGAGTTCGGCTTCTTCGGTGTGGTCGTATACACCTTGATGCAGGTCCCCCGCCGCTGCGGACAGGCCTTAAGAGCCGGGGACTTGCTCTTGCGTCTCTTCGGCTTGCGTCCCAACCGCACTAACTGCTGAATCGTCGGCATAAGTGGCGGGCAAAAGTACGAAAGATTTCTCATATCAAGAGCAGAGAACCGCTTAGAGGTCGGGACGCCTCGCCCCCCCTTACCCCAACCGCCCTTCTGCGCTTCACCTCCAAGCAAAACCCACCCATCCCTAAGTCGCACGCAGAGAGGAAAAAAAGGAAGAGAGGATGCAGCCCCGCCCAAAAGGGATGGCGGGAGTTCCTGCAATCTTTACAAAGCTATTCTCTAAGCGAACAAAAATCCCTGCTTGAGCAGGCCTTTGCAGAAGCCAAGGCCCAAGGTTGCCAGACCGATGACATGCTGGTCGTCGGGATCGAAATACCATGTGCCCTTTATGAAGTAGAGGCGTACCCAATCTAATACACTTATAACCCTCTCTCCTTCGCTGCGGCGGTTCCCTCACCCATGGAGGGTCGGAAACTAAAGGCCTGCGATGGCAGGGGGTGTATTCCTACTAGTACGCCCCTGTACTAGACAAAATACAGGTAGGCCTCTATCCCGGAACCCTTCCCTCAAACTCCGATTGAACCTCCCCGCCAGTACCGAGTCTACCTCCTCCTTGGAAAATCCCCCGAATGGAGAAAACAATCACCAGCCAGACATTTCAAAATGACATGAACCAGTTGGAGCGATTTTTGCCGCTCTTATCTGTATGAAAACCCAGCAAGTCGTCCATTGGAATGATGCCCTCCGAACAACACTCTCGGGTATCAAAGTAGCATTATGGTTGAGGAAAGATGAGGATACATCTTTATCCTCTCTATCAGCCAATCAAAGGAGCCAAACGACCGCCGTAAAAACCCTCCAAACCGCCTAAGCTTATGAGCTCGGCCTCACCTGACCAAATGCAGGATGTCCTGCGAAAGTTGGCAGAGCAAACAGCAGCAACTCAAGAGCTGCTGCGTCAGTATGCCTCCCTTGAAGCTAAAACGAAAAGCCGCTCCAACATCACCGATAAGTTTGTGCTTCTCTCCGAGACAGACACACGGGGGGTGATTACTTATGCTAATCCCCGCTTCTGCGAGGTGTCGGGGTATACGTTGGAAGAGCTAATAGGGAAGCCCCACAATATCGTTCGCCACCCCGACATGCCCAAAGAAGTCTTCAAAGAACTATGGGATACCATCAAAGCTGGCAAAATCTGGCAGGGCGAAATCAAAAACCGCCGCAAAGATGGCTCCCATTACTGGGTGCTTGCTACCGTCGGCCCCATCTTCGACGAAAACGGAGAAATCTCTTCGTATGTCTCTATGCGAGTAGATATCACCGCCCAAAAAGATTTAGAGCTCGCCCTCAAAAAAGAGCGTGAAGAACTAAAACAGGTCCTGAATGACTTAGAGTCCAACTTGCAATTTGCCTTCAACATTCAGTCTCTCCTCATGCCTCCACTGGAAACGCCCGAAAACAGCAACTTGCCCTACTTTATCATCTGGCGCCCGCTGAGTTATGTCAGTGGCGACTTTGTCTATATTCATGAGGATAAAAACCGATTCTTATTTTTCATTGGCGATAGCATAGGCCATGGAGTTAGTGGGGGATTTGTTAGTGCGCTTTTCATTCAGGAGCTTCGCCACTTAGTGGAGGAGAAGGGAATCTGGTCGCCAGAGCTCTTAGCCGAAGAGCTGGATAGTCGACTGGGCCGGCTTTTCGCTAAGCGCCTGCCTATGCCTATCACCGTAGATGGCGCTATTGCCCTCATTGACCTAAACCGCAAACGTCTCCATTATCTCGCCCTCAACCGGAAAAACTTCCTTTACAAAGACGGTGAACTCACGACGCTACCTGAATATCCTTTCAGCTTTGGCGAGTACTTAGGTCAGTCGGCTCAGGAAACGATAATGGACTTACCCACCGGTAGCCGCCTGTACCTTTTCACGGATGGGGTATCTGACCAGAAGAAAAACGGCGAAAACAAACGCTGGGGGCAAAAAGGATGGAGAGAGTTCCTGCAATCTTTACAAAGCTATTCTCTAAGCGAACAAAAATCCCTGCTTGAGCAGGCCTTTGCAGAAGCTAAAGCCCAAGGCCGCCAGACCGATGACATGCTGGTCGTTGGGATTGAAATGCCGTAGTGCCCCTTCCCACCGCACCCCGCACTGGAATAGAAACTCAGCTCTGCCCTCAGGCAGCCTATATCCACCAGAAAAAGCCAAACGCACCTTCCGCCTGCACAGCCTCTGCTGACCTCCTGTGAGATATCTCCCTTTTGACTATGCTTCGCGGATTTGACCCACAAGCTCCTCCACCTTTCTCAACTGCTCCTGCACCCCCTCTGCCTCCACCCACCAATCATAGGAATGATGCCTGGCCCAGGTAATCTGTCGCCGCGCATAGTGGCGATTGGCCTGCGCAATACGATCGGTCAGCTGGGCCTTTGGCAGGCGGCCCTCCAAAACAGCGATGCACTCCTTATACCCCAGCGTGATGAGGCCCGGGTCGGTGGGACGATACCCTTTCTCCAAGAGAAAGATCGTCTCTTCCAGCCAGCCGGCGGCGACTTGGAGGGCTGTACGTTTAGCAATCCGCTCATAAAGGACTGGGCGGGGAGCTGATAGCACCACCACCCGATGGGGATAGCGCGGCCCCTGCGAATGCCCCGTCCAAAAAGACACCCAGGAACGCCCCGTCGTCAAATACACTTCCAAAGCCCGCTGAACCCGCCGAGGATTTTTTAGGTCAATCCGCTGCGCCGTGAGGGGATCAATCTCTTCCAGCCACGCCACCAAACCGGACAATCCCTCTGCTACATAGCGCTCCTGCACCTGCTGGCGCACCTCCACCGGCGGCTCAGGAATAGCATCCCACCCCCATAAAAGACCCTGAATGTAAAAGCCCGTCCCCCCCACCACTTGCCAAACCCCCGTCTGCCCCTGCAAAATCTCATCCGCCATCCGAACAAACCGCGCCACACTAAAAGGTTCATCCGGCCAAGCCACATCAATCAGGTAATGCGGAACCTGAGCGCGCACCGCTTGGGGGAGCTTATTGGTGCCAATATCCATGTAGCGGTACACCTGGCGAGAATCTGCACTCAGGATGGGCCAGCCGTATTTTTCGTAAAGGGCGAGGGAGAGGGCGGTTTTGCCGGCCCCCGTAGGCCCAGTCAGGACTAAAAGGAAAGGACCGCTCATGAAGCCCCCAGCGCCCAATACAGCACCGCCATACGGATAGCTACGCCCGCCTGCACCTGGTCTAAAATCCGATTATGGGGCCAATCCATGAGCCGTCCATCCAGTTCTACGCCCCAGTTGATAGGACCCGGATGGAGAAGGACTTGTCCAGACGCTAAATGCTCAGGCCGAACCTGATAAAAGCGAGCATACTCCTCCCAGGAGGCGATAGCTGGGCGCTGCATGCGTTCCCGCTGCATGCGTAAAACCAATATCGCATCGGCTCCCCGCACCGCCTTCTCCACCTCGTGATAAATCGGCCAGCCCAGCCCATACCACAGCGGCGGCACCAGAGACGGCGGCGCACAAAGCCGCAAATGCAGTCCCACCTTCGGCGCTAAATGCAAATGCGACAAGGCCACCCGACTATGAAAAAGGTCTCCCACTATCGTCAGCGTAAGCCCCTCCACCCGCCCAAAATGCCGCCGTAAGGTATACGTATCTAACAGCGCCTGCGTGGGATGCTCATGCGTGCCATCGCCCGCATTGATAACCGGCACAGGCAAACGCTGCGCTAAAAAGTGGGCTGTTCCTACCACCCGATGCCGCACCACCACGGCGTCCAACCCCATGGCCAATAGATTTTTTGCCGTATCTAAGAGCGATTCTCCTTTATCTAAGCTGGACCCCGCCGCCGAAAACACCACCGTATCAGCCCCCAACCGCTTGGCCGCTAAATCAAAACTCCACCGCGTGCGAGTAGAACTCTCAAAAAAGAGGAGGCCCACGGCTTTGCCCGCAAGGGCAGGGACCTTTCGTGTAGGCGTCTCCAAAACGCCCCAAAATCGGTCCGCCAGCTCATAGAGAAGGTGTATCGTCTCGCTGGATAGCTCCCGAATGCCCACCAGATCGCGCTTAGCCATACCGAACAAGAATCATAGGCGGGTCGTTATCTATGCGTACGAGGACTTTTTCCTGGGGGGTGGTGTCAATGGAGTAGCCCACGCAGTCCGGCGCAATAGGCAGCTCGCGATGGCCCCGACGATCGACAAGTACCGCCAAGCGCACCCGGGCAGGCCGCCCTAAATCGCGCAGGGCTTCCAATGCTGCCCGCACCGTCCGCCCCGTCCACAGCACATCATCAATCAGCCAAATAGAGGCCCCCTCCACCGAAAACGGCAGCTGAGAAGGATGCGGCACCTTCAGCTGGGCCGACCGCCCAATATCATCGCGGTAAAAAGTTACATCCAGCCCCCCCAAAGGAACCGCCCGGCCCAGTAGCTCCTCAAGCGCCTTTTGAAGGCGCTGCGCAAACACATAGCCCCGCGCCTGAATGCCTACCAGCACCCACGACCCCTCCACAAACGACTCCGCTATCTGCGCCGCCATCCGCTGAATCGTGCGACCTATCAGCTCCCCTTGGGCCACCACCCGCTCCACAACCCGCAAAGATAAAACACCCCCACCGCCCAAAAGCACCCATTCCTCACCCTTGACTTCTACCTGCACCTACCCTATCTTCCTTATTCAATCTGGATTGAAAGAAACTTCTTACCTTTGCGGCCATGGAACGTCCACTTCGCATCGGAGAAGTGATCCAGCCCTTTGAGCTGGATGCCTACTTGCCAGCTAGTGGCCAAATCCAACGCTTACGGGCCGCTGACGTCTGGAAGCAGAACCAATGGCTGGTGCTTTTCTTCTATCCGGCTGATTTCACCTTCGTGTGCCCTACGGAGCTGGCAGACCTGGCTGAAGTTTACCCGCACCTCCAAAAGCTCGGTGTAGAGGTGTGGTCAGTCTCCACGGACACCGCTTACGCCCACCTGGCTTGGCAACAGAGTGAAAAGCTTCTGGCAAGTGTGCGTTATCCCATGGCCGCAGACCCCACAGGCTCTCTAAGCCGCCTCTTAGGAGTCTATGACCCAGAAACCGGCCTCGCCCTGCGCGGAACCTTCATCTTCAACCCCGAAGGTCGCCTCCTCGGCTCCGAAATCACCTACTACGAAGTAGGCCGCAACGCCCAAGAGCTCCTACGCAAACTCCAAGCCTATCGTTATGTAAGCGAGCACCCGGGTGAGGTTTGCCCAGCCCGCTGGACCCCAGGCCACACCACCCTCAAACCTTCTGAAAAGCTTATCGGCCACGTCGCCGAAGCCCTCAACTGAAATACCCTTTTACCCTTCCCTCCCTCCCCGTACGACAAATCCCCCCTCACAAGGCCTCATCCCCTCCGCCAGCCTAGAAAAACCACACCTCTCTCCATACAGAAAGCGGCTTGGGCATCCCCCCTTCTCCCCGCAAAAGGAAAGTTCCCACGCTCCACCCCTTAGCTCAGGCCCCTATATCGCCCTCATCTATATCGCACCCACCTCAAAAACCCCTCCGCTCATCAGAAACCCAAAAAGAACGCCACCACTGACAAAGCTCTTTTCTTCTTACCTTTGCCCGTATGAAAACGCTTATGAAAACCTTACTAAAACCCTTATCCTTAGCGCTTTTTGTCGCCGCTACGTTGCCAACGCAAAGTGCGTACATCCGAACCTCCCCTCCCGCTAATACCATCATCCCTACCATCAGCCCCTCTCCCCACTTCTGTAAGACTATCAGCGGACCAAAGAATGAGTGGGGCTCCTCCCTCATTCAGACCTCCGATGGCGGCTACGCCATCGCCGGCTTCACCGAATCCTTCGGCGCAGGAGAAGCCGATGTCTATGTCATCAAGCTGGACTCCAATGGTAACCTCCAATGGACCAAAACCATCGGCGGACAACACCGTGAGGAGGGCACCTCCCTCATTCAGACCTCCGATGGCGGCTACGCCATCGCCGGCGTCACCATCTCCTTCGGCGCAGGAGAAGCCGATGTCTATGTTGTCAAACTGGATGCCAATGGTAAACCCCAATGGACCAAAACCATCGGCGGACCAAAGGATGACCGGGGCTTCTCCCTCATTCAGACCTCCGATGGCGGCTACGCTATCGCCGGCTACACTAAATCCTTCGGCGCAGGAGAATGGGATTTCTATGTCGTCAAGCTGGATGCCAATGGTAACCTCCAATGGACCAAAACCATCGGCGGACCAAAGGATGACCAGGGCTTCTCCCTCATTCAGACCTCCGATGGCGGCTACGTCATCGCCGGCGGCACTGACTCCTTCGGCGCAGGAAAAGCCGATGTCTATGTCGTCAAGCTGGATGCTAATGGAAATCTCCAATGGACCAAAACCATCGGCGGAGAATACTTCGACGGAGGCAGCTCCATCATTCAGACCGCCGATGGCGGCTACGCCATCGGCGGCGCCACCACCTCCTTCGGCGCAGGGCTCTTGGATGTCTATGTCGTCAAGCTGGATGCCAATGGTAACCTTCAATGGACCAAAACCATCGGCGGACCAGCGAGTGAAATAGGCAACTTCCACTCCCTCATTCAGACCTCCGATGGCGGCTACGCCATCGCCGGCCTCACCCAATCCTTCGGCGCAGGAGAGTGGGATGTCTATGTCGTCAAGTTGGGTGCTAATGGTAACCTCCAATGGACCAAAACCATCGGCGGACCAGAGAATGAAATAGGCTTCTCCCTCATTCAGACCTCCGATGGCGGCTACGCCATCGCCGGCAAGACCGAATCCTTCGGCACAGGAGAAGACGATGTCTATGTCGTCAAGCTGGACAAGAATGGTAAAGCCTGCTGCGCCGTCAGCCAGACCTCCCGAGTAGGGTCGGGTGGCACCCTGAGCAGCCCTACCCCCTCCATAGGCAGCGGCGGTACCCTCACCGCCCCCACCTCCAGCACCAGCTTCGGCGGCACCCTCACTAACCAGTGCCCATAGCCCCTCCTCCCTGCCCCCCCCGCTCTACCCCTCCATCCCTCTCCTACAGCGCAAATCCCCATCACAACGCCTCATCCCCTCCCCCAGCCTAGAAAGACCACCCCTCTCCCCATAGAGAGCGGCTCGGGCATCCCTCTTCTCCCCAAAGGAGG